>JGI12109J20283_10005731_pt1 | contig 56290 bp, 50 predicted proteins | sample ElkSlonscriptome_12_FD_20283 | JGI IMG/M metagenome (IMG submission 20283)
TCGCCGAGCACTCGGGCGCCGCGTTCGATGAGTGCGGCACTGTAACGCGCGCCCACCTCGGCGCGGCGTTGGACCTCGTCGTCGAAGATGGCGAGCTTGGCCAGCAACACGGCGGCCTGCATCGCGTCCAGCCGGCCGTTGATGCCGAGCCGGGCGTGGCTGTAGCGCTTGTCTTGGCCGTGATTCATGATCTGGCGCATGAGCAAGGCCAGGTTGGCGTCGTTAGTGAAGCAGGCGCCGCCGTCACCGTAGCCGCCGAGCGGTTTGGACGGGAAGAACGAGGTGCAGCCGATGCTGGACAGGGCGCAGGAGCGCCGGCCTTTGTAGGTGGCGCCGAAGCTCTGCGCGGCGTCTTCGATGACCGGCAGGTTGTGACGCTCGGCGATGGCGTTGATGGCGTCCATGTCGGCGCATTGGCCATAGAGCGAGACCGGCATGATGGCGCGGGTCTTGGGGCCGATGGCGGCTTCGATCAGCTTGGGGTCGATGTTGTAGGTGCGCGGGTCGATGTCGACGAATTGAGGTCTAGCACCAAACAGCGCGATGACCTCGGCGGTGGCGACGAAGGTGAACGGGGTGGTGATGACCTCGTCGCCTGGTTGAATGTCCAGGGCCATCAGCGCGACCAGTAGGGCGTCGGTGCCGCTGGACACCGCAATGCAGTGGTTGACGCCGACGTAGTCCGCCAGGCGTTGTTCCAGTTCCGCGACCTCCGGACCCATGACGTAGCTGCCGTGGTGAAGGACGCGGTGGAGGTTGGTTTCCAGTTGCGGGCGGATGCGATCTTGTTGGGCGGCGAGATCGATGAAGCCAATGCCGGGCGCCGGCAATTCCTCGGCGCAGAAGGCTTGCGGACTGACGGCGGTGTCCGGATGGCGCTTCAACAACGGCCGGTCTCTTGTCAACAGCTTGATGCTGCCGGGTTTGAAGCGGTCGAGTGCGCGAAGAAGCTGCTCGTCTTCGCAATCCGGGGCGGAGAAGACACTGCCCTCAGCGGCAAGCGCGGCGAGCCACCCTTTATCCGCGGAGAATTCATCGAGTATCCGGCGCGCCAGGGACAGGCTGGCGGCAAGGGACAGATCTTGGCCTTTGTTGGCGGCATCAGCGCCGAGACTTTTCGCCAGACAATACTGGTAGGTCTGGACGGAGCCGGCGTAGAGCCAGATGCGAGCGCCGTTGTTGACGCAGTGGGAAACGGCGTTGGCGGCGGCACCGTACCATCGCATTCTGGGGGTGCATAGATCGAGCACGATGTTGACGTCGAGCAACAGATCCATAGTCAACGGTCCTCGCGCATCTCAAACGCATCCAGGCGTTCCAATTGCTCGTCGTCCAAGGTTTCGGGCCGTTCACGTTGGGCCGCGATGGCTTCTGCGCGCAAGGTTTCAAGGCGGGTCAGCCATTGACTGGCCTCGGCTGGAAGGGATGCGCCCGAGGGGGCCATCTCTGCTTGCATTGCAGGTTCTGGATTGGATGTGGCGGCTGTTTCTTCAAGGGCGTCGGGAGACATCTCGATCAGCAGGCGCACGGGGCCGGCCTTGAAGTGAATGGGGCGGGTGAACTCAAGACGCCCATTTTGATAAATCGCTTCGATTTGCATAGTTGTTCTCTCCCACTGACCCATTCGCCTTACGGTTGCTCAATTCGGCTCGCCATTTTTCCTGCAGCGAACGTGATTTTAGGGACCTGCCACATTATGGACGTACCCAACGTCTTCGTAAGTCGCTTGTATTGACATCGTTGGCTGCCGGGCAGAGATTGTAGGGGTTGTTTCTTTGCGCAGGTTCCGACGACGCGAGCCACGAGCATAACCGGACAGACGGGTGATTGTCTTTTCCGCTAGCGGCCCAGATGCGGTCTCGCTCAGGTCATGCACCCAAGAAAATCCTCGCAAAGTCGCGGGTCCGACAGACTAGGCTCGTGTCTGCCACCGCTGCAGATTAATCTTGGATCTGCCCGTGAAACTTCTATTGGGCTATGATCGCTATATGTTTGGCAATCGTAGGCACTTCGGATGAGTATCGCGTATGAACGAGATTTTTTCTCTTGGACGCAAGAGCAGGCCGCGGCGATACGCGCCGGGGCTTTCAGCGAACTGGATCGCGAGCATCTAGCCGGCGAGATCGAAGAGATGGGGCGCTCCGAACAACGCGCACTGGCTTCACGACTGGCGCTCATCGTCGCGCACTTACTCAAGTTGCAGGTGCAAACCGAGCGTACGCCGACGAAGGAAAAAAGCTGGCGCAACTCCGTCTCAACCCAGCGTCGTCAGGTTCAGCGTCTACTTGGAAAAAATCCGGGGCTTCGCAACCCCACCATCCTGGCCGAGGCACTGGAATCGGCATGGGATGATGGCCGTGATTGGGCGATTCGCGAAACCGGGCTCGATCCGGAGCGCTTGCCAAGCGATCTAATCTACGATTGGTCGGAGATTTTAGGCGAGTCCGACTGATTTGCTGACAATGCCTTATTGTCCCAATAAGCGCCGGGATAGCGGCGATCATTTCTGCACAACACCGACGACACGGTCATCGTCGACGACGACCAGCAGCGTGATCTTGTGCTCGGCCATGAGTTCGATGGCGGTTTGCATGTTGCTGTCGACACCGATGGTGACCGGCTTCGGGGTCATAAGGTCGGCGGCGGTGCGGGCGAAGAACTGTTCTTTGTGGGTTTGCAGGGCGCGGCGCAGGTCGCCATCGGTGACGATGCCGATTGCGTTGTTGGTGTCGTCGCTGACCAGGGCGATACCGAGACGGCCGCTGGTGACGGCCGCGAGCACGGTTTCCGCGCTGGCGTCGGGCGAGACAAAGGGGAGGTTGTGGCTGCGCATCTCTTCGCGCACGCGGTGCAGCAGGCGCCGGCCCAGGCTGCCGCCGGGGTGGAAGCGTGCGAAGTCTCGGGGCTGAAAGTTGCGCGCCTTCATCAAGGCCACGGCCAAGGCATCGCCCATGGCGAGCGTTGCGGTGGTGGAGGCGGTGGGCGCGAGTTGCAGCGGGCAGGCCTCTTGCTCGACTCGCACCGACAGGTGATGGCTGCTGTGCTTGGCCAGCGTGGATTGGGCGTTGCCGGTCATAGCGACGGTGATGTTGCCGTTGTCGCGCAGGAAGGGCAGCAGCTTGACCAGTTCTTCGGTCTCGCCGGAGTTGGAGATGGCGACGAAGACGTCGTCCGGCGTGACCATGCCGAGGTCGCCGTGAAAGGCCTCGCCCGGATGCATGAAGAACGACGGCGTGCCGGTGCTGGCCAGAGTGGCTGCGATCTTCTTGCCGATGATGCCGGACTTGCCCATGCCGCAGACGATGACGCGACCGGGCGCCCTGAGGATGGCGGCGACCGCGGCGGAGAAGCCGCCGTCTAGCGCCTTGCCGAGCCCAAGCACGGCGGCGGCCTCGATCTCGAACACCTCGCGGGCGATGGCTGCGTAGTCGGCGGGTGCCGCCTCCGCGGCTGGCTCAGTATAAAGATCGGTTGCGAGCGATGCAGGCATGGTCGGCTCAGAAGCGCGTGTCAAGGTTCTTGACCTTGTCACGGAAATCGCGGGTGACGGTCTCGATGTCGCTGTCGCTGGCGATGACGCGCGGTGTGAGCACGACGACCAGTTCGGTGCGCGCGGCCCGCTTGGAGGTCTCACCGAAGAGTGGGCCGATGATCGGCGCCCGATAGAGGCCAGGAACACCGGATTTCCCGTCCGTGCGGCTATCCTGGATCAGGCCGCCGAGAACGACGGCCTGGTTCGAACGCACCGAGACATTGCTGGTGATGTTGCGGGTGCGGAAGGTGGGAGAATTGAGTGGTCCGGTTTCTTCGGCAACGGTGCTCACCTCCTGCTCAATCTCCATCTGTACCATCCCGCCCGGCGTCACGCGAGGCTTCACCGACAGCATGACGCCGGTGTCGCGATATTCGATCTGGTTAAGCACGCGATCCGTAGTCGATGTCCCCTGCTGCTGGGTCGTCGCAACCGGAACCTGCTCACCGACCTGTATCTTGGCCGTCTGGTTGTCCATGACCATCACCGAGGGCGATGACAGCACGTTGACAAGATCATCTTCGGCCAGTGCCGATAGAGTCGCACGGACCGTGTCTGGCCGCAGGATCACCGACCAATTAAAGCCAGGGAAGGTCTTGGGCGTGCCGCCATCCGAAGACCCGCTGAGTTCCCATTGACTGCGGTAGCCGCCGCGGTTTCTTCCTGCCTGTTCATCCCATTCGCCACCGGCGGCGGCGCCAAAAAAGTTCCATTGGACGCCGTAGCGCAAATTGCCGGTGAGTTGAATCTCGACGATGGTCGCCTCGACCAGGACCTGCAGCGGCACGATGTCGAGTTGCTTGAGCGCATCTAGGATCTTCTTATAGTCGCGCGGGCTGGAACGCACCAACAATGAGTTATTGATGGCATCGGCGACGATGCTGACTGGCGATGAGAGCTCAAGGGTTGTGGAACTAGCACGGCGCATATTGGTGCCGCTCTCGGCAGCGGCCCCGTCGCCGCCGATCGAGCCCTCGGCCAATCCCGGCGCCACGCCGCCGACGCTGCGCCTGCTGCCGGTTGCGGTTTCGTCACCGGCAAAAAGCTGACTCAGGATGTCGGCGAGATTCTCGGCGTCGCCGTGGCGCACGCGGTAGACGAAGAGCCGTTGTTGTGCGCTGCCGCTGGCCTCGGCCATGTCGAGCCGTTCGATCCAACCCTTCATCTGCGCGAGATATTTCTCCTGCGGAGACACCACCAAGATGGCGTTGGCACTCTCGACGGGGATAAATCGAAAGAGACCGGTGAAGGGGTTGCCGCCCTCATCGGCCAACAGCGTCTCCAACTGCGTGACCACGTCGTTGGCCTTGGCGTATTCCAGCGTGAAGAAACCCACCGACAGCCCGGCCATCCAGTCGACGTCGAAGACTTGAATGGTGTCGAGCAGATTGCTCATCTCCGGACTGCTGCCGGCCAAGACGATTAGGTTGCGGAGCGTGTCGACGCGGATCAGGCTGCCCTCGGGGGCCAGCGGCTCCAAGATGCGGCTCATCTCGTCGGCGCCGATGTAGCGCAACGGCACGACCTGGACGCTGTAGCTCTCCGGCAGCGCGCGCGACGACTCGCCGAGCTGCGGCACGATGCGCCCACGCACCGCATTGGTGAGCGGCACGATCTCGTAGGTGCCAGCGTTGTCGACCAGCGCCGCGTTGTTCATGCGCAGCAGCGTCTCAAGCGTCGGAATGAGCAGGTCTCGCCGCAGCGGCCGACCGGTCTGTAACGAGACCGAACCCTGCACCGCGGGATCAAGCACATAGTTGACGCCGAGTAGGTCGCCGAGAATGACCTTGACGACCTCCCGGATATCCGTGCCGTCGAAGTTTAGCGTGACATCGCCCGGCGTCGTGTCCACCGTCGGCGGCGAGACGCGCCGCACAAAGGTGCCGGTACCGCGCTCGACGGAATCCTCGCGCGGCGGCAAATTGTCGTCGCCGATGGCGATGCCGTCCTGCCCTGTCATGGGTCGCACGCCGGTATCAACACGCCCCTCGCGATCGGTGATGTGGCCGCGAGAGCTGCCGATGCGATCCGTCGGGTCGAACACCATGCCCTTGCATCCAGCCATGCCCGAGATGACGAGACAAGCCAGCGCCGCGATCATGAATGCTCGCAGCACGCGGATGGGCATCGGGCTGCTGGCGGATAGGGCGTGTCGCATCGTTGACTTAGGTTAGGGTGAAAGCGGCCGGGTTGAAATAGGCTGGGTTATAAACGGCTGGGCTGAAATAGGCTGGGCTGAAAGAAGTTCGGTCTAAATCAGTTGGCCAGTCAAGCGCAATTAGCGGGGCGCTTTCGAAGGGGTTGGAGGTCTTCCAGCGGAAGACTGGGTGGTCGTCGTTCGCTGCCGGATAGCCCGCCGCCGTGCCGTTCGGTCGGGCTGACGGCGGCGGTTTTCGGATGCGGCATCCGGAGTTGCACCGGCGTCGGGCCTCGTGGCTGTCGCGGGCTCCCGCCGTTGCTGCTGCCGCCGGGAGGGCGCGGGCTGCCGCGTGGGCGGGATAGGCGCTGGCGCGTTTGCGTAGTCGCGCAATACTACCTCATTGGTATCGCCCTGTCGCTCAAGCGTGAGTTTATCCGGCTCGATCGTCTTGACCGTCCAGCCTTCATACTCGTCGCCGATGCGCAGTCGGAGCGTCTCGCGCTGCTTCGGACCGCGCACCCAGGCGGAGACGATCTCCGGCGTGATGATCACTGAGGTCAGGTCGGTGCCGGCGAGGTCGCTGAATTCTTCAGCCTCGGGCTCCGGTTCTTGCTCCGGTTCATCGGGTGGTGGCCGGCGATTGGGCAGGAACAGCGGGCGTTCGATGACCGAGGCATAGTCCTCTATTGACGGCGGTGGTGCCAATAAATCTTCAACTAGAGGCGTATCCCCATCCGTTTCTGCCGCATCGACACTGGCGGCTGACTGCACCGATACCGCGGCAGGCGCTACCGAGGGCAGCGCGATGTCGGGTGTCCACTCACTCCACTCTAGATACAGCAAGACGCCCAGCGCCAACATAATCAGAGACAGCACCGGCTTCACTGCGCCGACCCCAGGGAATAGCCGAAGATGTCCAGCCGCACGGTGAGCTGCCCCACCCGCGCCTGCGCCGAAGAACGGCGAACCGCGCGCCGCGAGCTGCGCCGCCGGGGGCGCGCCCGCGGCGTCGTTGAGCGGATCGACATCTGATCGACGAACAAGAATGGCCGCGCCTGCTCAACACGGAATAAGACGTCGAGCAACTGCTCCGTGGTCCCCTGAAGCTGTGTGCGAATGCGCACCCGCTGCGGCTGCTCGTCCTTGTCCGCCGGTAGGATTTGGGTGCTGATAGGGCGCGCGCCCGCGGCACGCACCACATCCTGCACCTCGCTTTGCAGGCGCGCACCAGCCAGCGCGGGGGTTTCGGCATCAAAGTAGAAGGCCTTGAAGTCGTCGTTGGCCTGTTCGCGTTCCAGCTCCGCACGCAACCCAGGGAGAGTCGCGATCAACTGCTGGTAGCGAACAAACTGGTCGGTGGCGCTCGCGAGTTGTTCGTCAAGACCTTGCACCCGCTGCCACCAGGGCAAGGCCAGGGCCAGGGCCAGCAACGACGGGATTAACAGCACCAGGCCCCAGGCCAACACACAGGATAGACGATCATTCAATCGGGCATTCATGGCGCTCATTGCGGCCCTGGGCGGCTGTAAGTGAACGCGATATGAAAGCGTTCCTGACCGGTGGAGGCGACCTGCATCACCGGCGAGCGAAAACTCACGGCGCTGATGCCGGGCCCTTGCTCCAGCAACCCGATCAGGGCCGTTGCCTGCGTGGACTCGCCGCGGATGTCGACCTCGCCGTCGCGATAGTTCATGGTCTGCACCCAGGTACCATCCGGCAATAGGTCCGTCAACTCGCGCAACAGGTCCGTCATGCGCGGCTGTCCGCGCTTGCGCTGCAGCACCTCGACGCTGCCTAGACGCGCCCGTTCCAGGTCATCGCGCAGCTGCGCTACCTCCTCGGCGGCGATACGTACCCGGCGCAGTTCACCGGTCAGCGTTTCCTGCTCGCGCGTCTTCTGCCAGATTGGCGACGCCAGCACCGCGAGCACCAGCAGCAGCGAGCAGGCCCAGAGCAGCCCGCTCATCCAGGAGCCAAACCGCGACCGGCGGGGGCGTTCCTGTGGCGGCAGCAGGTTGGCCTCGGGCCAGGCGCCGTCCCAGCTCAGACGCGACGCGGGCGAGCCTCCTTCGCGCAGGCGCTCGAGCCAGTCGGCGACCCGATCGCGACGGCACAATGCCAGACTGACATCGAGTTTGGTGCCGCGCGCCAACGTGCCCTTGATGCGGGTATCGAAATAGACGTCGGCGACCTGAAAGGGTGTCAGACGGTCGATCTCGTAGGAGACCACCTGTTGCAGGTTGTCCTTGACCTGAACCGGCAGGGCAACGCTGCGGTGCAGCACCTGCGCCGCGGGCAGTTCAAGGCAGGTCTCGCGCCAGCCCTGCTTGGGACTGGCACCAATGACCGCGGACAGCAAACCTCCGGTGCGCAGATCGAGCCCGCCGATAGGCTCGCGCTCATCGCCGAGTTGGCGTAAGAGTTCGGCATCGTCCCCGTTAGGGATCACAATCAGTAACGGATTGCGCAACGCGATACGCCGACGCAGCCCATGCGGCAGGCAGCGCAGCAAGCGCGCGCGCCAGCGCTTAAGCAGGCCGCCTCCAGGCAACGACGAGGCGTTCGTCAACCTCAGGTTGGTTAGGCTGATTGAGCGCGCCATAGGATTGTAGTCACAATGGTCATCAAGGCATAGTCGCTAATGGTCAGGGCTGGCGGCCATGCGACATCAGAACGCGTCTCTGGCGCCGAAAAGCTCATTCAGTCGCCTCGGGTATGGGCGACGTAGACTCCTGATGCAGCAGCCCATAGCGCCGCCAGCGGACCTTGACCGGCGGTTTTTGGCCGGGCTGCAGCAGCATCAGGGCCTCCATGCTACGGGTCGCGCCGTCAGCGTCCGCAAGGCCAACGCGAACACGATATAGCGGACCGCCGCGGTTCACAGCCGCTGGCTGCTGTGCGCCCTCCAGCACTGGGGCGTTGCGCTCATCGACGTAGCGCTGGGCGTCTTCCAAACTCAGACCCTGCAACGCTGCGATAACGGGCGCCGACGCGAACTGCTGATCGACGCGCCCGCTGTCATTGTCGACGCTGAGGTCTGGCGCAAGGCGTTGGTACAATGCGCGAGTCATGCCGAGTACCTGGCGCAACTCTTCAACGCTCTGAAACGGCTCATCGCGGGCACCGTAGGGCAGGCCAGCGGCGTCGTAGTCGCCGTCTTCGGCGCCGTTTAGTTGGGTCAGATCGTCCGCGTCTCGCCAGTCTAGGATGGCATCGGCCAAGGCGTCGCGTTGCGCCTGGTCAAAGCCATCGTCGCCCTGCGCGAGTTCAATCAGTGTTGCCAATTGATCTTGAGTAACGCTGTTGAGGTTGAGTCGCGATGCCTCGTTGTACAGCGTTACCGAGAGCTCGATGCCGTCGAAAGTCAGCGTTCGAGGCACGCCGTCTGGCACCAGCACCGCCTCAGACGGAACCGTCTCCAGTGGGGTCGACAGCAGATTCAAGCTCGTTAGATTGATTGCCGCCTCGGCCGCGGCGCGAAAACGGGCGCCGTCGAGCTGATTTTGCGTCAGCGCGCTCTCGGTGCGCTGCGTTGTGGTCAAGCCCAGGGCCATGACCGTCAGCAAGGCGATAATCCAGAGCACCAGCACCAAAGCAATGCCGGTTTGGGACAACGCGGCACTGGTGGCAGTCCTGGCGGCAGTCGAATGCTTCATTCGGAATTGACGCACGTCAGAAGCTGAGCTTGAATGGCATAGTATAGCAATACAGGCCTTCGAAGCCCGTTCCAGCGGAGAAAACTCGCCCGGCACGCATCCAAGACGCATCAGGGCTATACATCGCTACAGGTCACCCGGCGGGTTTAGGGGCGAGCGTTTGTCGAGGTACTGTTCGAGCGAACGCGCATCCCCGCGGCACTGGGCAACTCGATCACGGCCGCGGGCCAGGACTGGCGAGGTGTGCTTAACACCAGACGCACCTTGAGTGGCAACCGCGGCTGTTCTAGCCATTCCTCAAACCACTCAGGGTCCTGCTCGCCTTCGCGGATGCCGAAGTAGCCAAGCTCAAAATCGGCGACTTCCGGCAACAAAACGGTGCGACCGTAGGCTCCGGCGGCGACGTCCCGATCCATCGGACTGCTGTCATCGAACAGGGGTGAGGCGTCTACAAGCGGCTCCCAGGGCGGATGATCGTCGCCACCCTCTAGGGTTTCCGGATGCAGCAGCCAGCGCGCCAGCACGAGCCGCGGGTATTCGCCAGCGTCTTCCAGCCCGAGACGCAGCACGTACAGACCGGGAATGCCAACATGCTCGGACAATGGCGCGACCAGTTCCAGGCTCTGGGCATCGCCAGCGAAGACGGGGAAAGATACGCCATCAACGATCAGGCTGCGCTGTTGCGCCTGGCGCAGGGTGCGATCGATGAAATTGCGCGCGACGCGCAGATCGCTGACGCGATCGGAGACGGTCTCCACGCCTTCCCAGGCGCGAGAGCCGAGACGCAGGCCCGAGAACATCAACACGGAGATGATCGCGATCAGCACCAACGCGATCAGCAGCTCAACCAGCGTAAACCCCCCCTCGCCATCACCCCCGTAGGAGCGGCGCCCCCGCCGCGACCGCCGCGCCGACACCCGTACCCGCCCCGGCACCCGCGGACTCAAAACGCCTCACCCAACCGCACCGAGCGCAGCACCACCCGGCGCGCGCCAGCAGCGCTGGGCGACGAGGCAACCGCGGTGATCAGATAGGGTTGCGCCGGTGGGTTGTCGCCGAGCCAAGCTAGGCTGGCGTCTTGAATCTGGTAGGGCTCAATGTTGATGATCCAGTCCATGCCGTCCTCGGGATCGCCGCTGTGAACGCCTTCTTCCAGCGGAATATCGGCGCCGACGCTGTTGAGCTTGGCCTCGGCCAGCGCAACGGCACGACTGTAGGTCTCGCTGACGGCAGTGGCGTTCATCGCGCGCGAGAAGATCTGCATCAGCACGCCGAGGCTCAGGGCCAAGATGGCGAAGGCGACCAGCACCTCGAGCAGCGAGAACCCTTGCTCCGCGGAGGACGCGCGGACGACCATCATTCGCGCTCCCAATCGGCAATCAGGATGCGGCCGGTGAGCCAGTTGACGCCGACCTGATAGCCGCCGTCGCCGCGTCTGAGGATGACGCGCCCGCCGGTCGAGCTGCCGTCTGGAAAAAAGCGGATGCCGCCGACGGTCTCGCTCTGCATCTCGTCTTCCGCGGCGACCAGCTCGATGTCGAGGCCGGCGGGCAGGCTGCCGCGGCGGTGGTCGCCGTCGATCCGGTAGCGATTGCTCTCGATATCGATGATCCAAGCGGCATCGCGACCCTGGGCAATGGCGACCTCGCGCGCGAGGCGCAATGCGCCGGCGGTGCGTCTGGCCGCGGCCTTGAGTTCGACGCCAGGCATGGCGACGGAGATCAGCGGCGGCGCCACCGCGAGCATGAGTCCGGCGATGGCAAGGACGACCAACAGCTCGATCAGCGTAAACCCGGCAAGCCTTCCGACCCATCCTCTGGTAACTCGGCGAGGGCGGGGCGACGAAACGCAATCGACCAAGGTCCTGGGCAGCACCGGCGTCAGGCCGACTCCCAACTGCGCAGGTCTTTATCTTCGCCTTCGCCGCCTTCCTGTCCATCAGCGCCCAGAGACCAGATGTCAAAGGGTCCGTTCTGCCCCGGCGCGCGGTATTGGTAGTCGTTGCCCCAGGGGTCCTTGGGCACCGCACCCTTTTTCAAGTAAGGCCCATTCCAGTCGGGCGCATTGCCTGGGTCCGTGACCAGGGCGCCGAGACCCTCTGAGGTGTTCGGATAGCGGCCGATCTCCAGGCGATAGAGGTCGAGGGTCGCGGCCAAGTCCTCAATCTGTAACGAGGCGGTCTTGGTCTTGGAACTGCCCAGGAATTTCATCACCTGAGGTCCGACCAGTCCGGCCAATAGGCCGAGGATTGCCAGTACGACCAACAGTTCGACCAGCGTGAAGCCCTGCCCGAAGCGGCGGGGCGAGCCTGTAAGCGTCTTCATCGAATATCTCCTATAGAAATTGTCAGAAAAATTCCGGGGAGCGCGTGCGATCAGGCCGGATGGTGGAACGCTGCGCTGCTCCACCCTAAAGCTGAGCAGGTGTTGGCTCCCAAGCTCCGACGTGGAAGCAGGAGCGCAGGCTCCAGGGTCCTGGATCGGCCTGCCGCGGCGACCGCGAGGGTGATGAAGACCCATGCTCGACGAGCCGTCAAAAGACCAGTTCATTCGCACCAAGGATGGCCATCAGGATCGAGATGATGATCCCGGCGACAATGATACCAAGGCCGACGATCAGTGCTGGCTCCAACAGCGTCAGCATGCGTTGTACGCTCTCCTTGGTCTCGCGGTCGAAGATATCGGCGACCTTGGCCAACATCGCATCTAGCGTGCCGGATTCCTCGCCGACACGGATCATTTGCAGCGCCAGCTCCGGTAGCACTTCGCGTGTGGCCAGGGGTTCAGCCATGCCGCGGCCGTGCTTGAGTCCGTCGCTGACCTCGTCCAGGCCGTCGCCGATCTTGCGGTTGTCGACCACTTCCTTTGCCAGGTTCAGGCCGCTGAGTAACGTCAGGCCGTTCTTCAACAGCGTCGACAGCGTATGGCAAAAACGCGCGGTCTCCATCTTCCAGATCAGGTCGCCGAACAACGGCAGCGCCATGACCTTGTAGTCGAATCGGCGGCGATTGTCCGGGTCCTGAAGCCAGCGTTCGACGACCACCGCAATTACGGCGACCAGCACCAGTAACGCCCACCAGTAGCCGCGGAACAGTTCTCCGGCGCCGACGACGATCTGCGTCGGCAGGGGCAGGGCGGCGCCCATGTCTTCGAACAGCACCGTGAACTGGGGGACGACGAACACCAGCAGCATGATGACCGAAAGCCCGGCGATGACCAGCAAGATCATCGGATACACCAGCGCCGATTGCACCGTGCCGCGCAACTCGGCGCTGCGCTCCAAGTAGTCCGCGAGTCGGCCCAGGACTTCCGCCAGCGCGCCGCTGGCCTCGCCGGCGCGCACCATGTTGACATAGAGCTTCGGGAACTGACCGTCCTGGGCCTCCAGCGCCGCCGAGAAGGTGGCGCCGCCGCGTACCTTGTCTTGCAGGTCGGCCAGCACCTTGACCACATGCTCCTCAGCCGTCAGGCCGATTAGTACCGCCAGGGATCGGTCGAGCGTGAGACTGGCCTCGATCAGCGTTGCCAACTGCCGGGTCAGGATCTCGATGTCTTTGGCCGACAGGCTGCGCCGCTTGCGCCGCGCCAACTGCGCGGTGAGTCCGCCAGCGGAGCGGGTCTGGATCGGAATCAGACCATCGGCCTGGAGCTTGCGAACCAGTGCAGCTTCGTCCGACGCTTCCTGCTCGCCCTCCAACTCCTCGCCGTCGAGCTTGACTGCTTTGTAGTAGTAGCGGGGCATTATTGATCGCTAGCGACTCGCAACACCTCTTCGATGGTCGTGCGCCCATCGGCGACCTTGCGCAGACCGTCCTGATACATGGTCAGCATATCCTGATCGACGGCGATACGCTGGATCTCGGTGGCGGTGGCGTGAGACAGCACGGCTTGCCGGATTTGGTCGCTCATCAGCAACACCTCGGCGATGACCAGGCGGCCGCGGTAGCCGGTGCCATTGCAGGCCTTGCAGCCGCCGGGATGGTAGAGGGTCAGCGCTTGGTCGTCGACCATCGGCAAGTGCAGGAAGCGGGCCGCCATCTCGGGTAGGGGCTCGTAGGGCTGGCGGCACTCTGGGCAGAGCCGGCGCACCAGGCGCTGAGCGAGGATGCCGTTGATGGTGCTGGTGAGCAGATAGTCCTCGACGCCCATATCCAGTAAGCGGGTCACGCCGCTGGCGGCATCGTTGGTGTGTAGTGTCGACAGCACCACATGCCCGGTGAGGGCCGACTGCACCGCGATACGGGCGGTCTCGACGTCGCGCATCTCACCGACCATGATGATGTCCGGGTCCTGGCGAACGATCGCACGCAGGGCATGCGCGAAGGACATGCCGATGGACGCCTTGACCGGGATCTGGTTGATGCCGGGTACCTGGTATTCGACCGGGTCTTCGACGGTAATGATCTTGCGGTCTTCGGTGTTGAGTCGACTCAGCGCCGTGTAGAGCGTCGTGCTCTTGCCGCTGCCGGTCGGGCCAGTGACCAGGAAGATGCCGAACGGCTGCTCCAGCACCTGCAGCACGCGCTCGCTCGGCGGCCCGTCGAAGCCGAGGGCATCGAAGTCGAAGCTGACGCTCTCCTTGTCGAGCAGGCGCATGACCACGCTCTCGCCAAACATGGTCGGCACGGTGGACACGCGGAGATCCAGCTCGCGGCCTTGAATGCGGACCGGAATGCGCCCGTCCTGCGGCAACCGCCGCTCGGCGATATTCAGCTTGGACATGATCTTGACGCGTGAGATTACCGCGGCCGTGGAGCGCACCGGCGGCGATTCGGATTCCTTCAGGATGCCGTCGATACGGTAACGCACCTTGAGCTCGTCTGCGAAGGGCTCGATGTGGATATCCGACGCGCGTAGTTCCACCGCGCGCTGCATGATCTGGTTGACCAGCCGGATCACTGGGGCCTCGCTCGCCAAGTCGCGCAGATGCTCAATGTCTTCCTCGCTGAAGTTGCCGAGATCGGCCTCCAGGTCGGTGTCCGCGACGTCCTCGGCGGGTTGCTCGTAGAGCCTTTCAAGTGCCGCATCAATGTCGGCGGACAGACCCACTCGCAATCGAACCGGCTGGCCTAGGGCCATAGCGACCGCCTGCGTCGCGTAGCTGTCGATCGGGTCGGCCACTGCAATCTCAAGACCGTCATCGTCGTCGCATAGCGGCACGATATGGGCGTCTTTCAGGAATCGCAGACTCAAGTAATCGGCCGCGACCGGTTCATCAGGGTAGTCGTCGGCCTGGATCAGGCTCAGATCCAGCACGGACGCCATGGCCGCGGCCATATCGCGATCGGACACCAGACCAAGGCGCACCAGCATGATGCGCAGCGGATCACCGCCATCGTCCGCGAGCTTTCGGGCACGCGCTAGATCGCCGGGCGGCAGCTTGCCACGCGCGTGCAAGTATTCGATGACGCGGGCCTCTGGCGTCAGCGGCGCGGAGGCGTCCGCGATGTCCGATTCCAGCGACGGCTCGGGCGGTGGCGACTCGGACGTCTCGCCCGGGGTGCTGTCGTCGAGCGCGCTGGAATCGGCCGTTACCGCCGACTTCTGGATGGGCTCCGGGAGTGGGTCCGGGAGGGGGTCCGGCCTGGGCTGAGATATGGGCTCCGGTTCTTGCTCAGCGGGGGCTTCAGCCAGGCGTTGCCATGGCTCGACCGCAATCGCCTGCTCGGCCTTTTGCACCACCTCTCCTGGCGCCGGCTTCGGTGACATGTCGGCTTCGGCATGGTCCAACGCGACCGGGTCTGCGTGGTCACCTGTGCCGGGATCGACCGGAAGATAGGACGCGGGTTCAGGAAGCGCCTTTGGAGCGGGTTCCGGCATCGCCGCGACATCCTGGCCGACAAGGGCATCGCCGCCGAAATCGAAATCACCGAGGTCATCGTCTAACCCAAGCAGGGGCTCGTGACGTTGTTCCGGCAAGTCCGGCTGCAACTCCGGCAGGTCGATATCGAGATCGACCCAGTCGACGGTCGGTCCGCGCGCAGCCGATGCCGCGTCAGCGCCGTCTCGGCGGCTAGGTCTCAGGTTAGAGTTGGCGAATTCTGTCATCGGATTCCTCGATTTCGGCGGCATCACAGGCGGACGGCGCCTGCTGGCACCATTGTGGCACCAGGCCTTGCAGGCACTGCGCCAGCGCAGTCTGATCATCGCGCTGCAACGCAATACGCAACTCGTCTAGGGATTGACGAGCGCTGGCAATCGCTGCGATGGGGCGTCGCGCGGTGCGAATCTTGGGGTGGCTGGTCGCGACCAGGTCCTCGGCATCGTAGAACAGCTCTTCAAAGCGCTTTTCACCAGGACGCAGGCCGATGTAGCGAATCTCGATGTCGGTCTGCGGTTCGCGTCCGGCCAAGCGTATCATCTGTTCGGCCATGTAGCGGATCTTGACCGGCTTGCCCATGTCCAGCACGAAGATTTCACCGCCCTCGCCGATAACCGCTGCCTGCATGATCAACTGACAGGCCTCTGGAATGGTCATGAAATAACGCTCGATCTCCGGGTCCGTCACCGTCACCGGGCCACCGCGCTCGATCTGGCGCTGGAACAACGGCACCACGCTACCAGCGGAGCCGAGCACGTTGCCGAAACGCACGGTAATAAAGCGCGTCTTGGAGTCCACTGCCAGGTCCTGACACAGCACCTCGGCGACGCGCTTGGTGGCGCCCATGACGTTGGCCGGATTCACGGCCTTGTCCGTGGAGATCAACACGAAGCGCTCGCACTGCCAGCGGTCGGCGCTTTCGGCGATGACGCCGGTGCCGAAGACGTTATTGCGCACCGCCGCACGGACTTGATTCTCCAGCAGCGGCACGTGCTTATAAGCGGCCGCGTGGAAGACGATCTGCGGTCGCTCGCGCTTGAACAGGGCATCGACGCCGATACGATCGCCGACGTCGAGCAGATAGCGGGCAAGGTCCAGATCAGGATGCTGCTCTGCGAACTCAGTCTCCAGTCGGTAAAGATTGAACTCCGTGTTGTCCAGCATCACCAGTCGACGCGGCCCGGCGGCGAGGATCTGCCGGCACAGCTCGGAGCCAATGGAGCCGCCTGCACCGGTCACCAGCACGACGCGCTCGGCGAGGCCGTCACGCAGGGCATCCCAGTCCAGTCTGACCGGGGTACGCCCGAGCAGGTCTTCGATAGAGACAGGGCGCAGTTGATTAATGGTGACTTGGCCGGAGAGCAGGTTCTGCAATTGGGGCACGGTGCGAAACGGCTTGCCGGTGAGCTCGCACAGGGCCACTAACCGTTGCATCTGTGCCGCCGAAGCCGCCGGCTCCGCCAGCATGATCAGGTCGATGCCCAACTCCTTGACCAGCTCAGGGATCTTCTCGATCGTGCCCTTGACTGGAATGCCATGGATATCGCCTCCCTGACGACGCGGGGTATCGTCGACGAAGGCCACTGGATCGTATGTGCGCACGCCATCGCGCCGCATCTCCCGCACCAGGGTTTCGCCAGCACCGCGGGCGCCGACAATGAGCACCCGCTCGCCAGCGTGCAACGCTAGGCGATGGTCCTTGAACCAACGATAGAGTAGGCGCGGCCCAGACAGCAGCGCCAACTGAAATAGCAGGAACAACAGCGGCACCGAGCGCGGCACGTTGTCGCCGCGGTTGTAGACGAACAGCACCAACATCGCCACGACGGTGGCGGCGAGTACGGCCTTGGTGATGCGCACCAGGTCCGGCAGGGACGCAAAGCGCCAGACCCCGCGATAGAGGCCGAAGGTCCAGTAGACGATACCGCAGACCAAGATCACCAGCGGCAAGGTCTCGAGCGCCGTATTGAGATAGTTGGGCGGGATCGGCTGCAGGTTGAAGCGCATCCAATAGGCCAACAGCCAGGCCGCGGGCACCATGAGTAGATCGTGGGCGAACGCGGCGGTGCGCGAACGCAGCCGGTCGAACCAGCGCTTGAGGGCAGGTTTCATCGGCGATCGGCTTCCGCAAGCCGTTCGGCCAGCCCAACGCGGACATGGATCAGCCCGTAGATCGCGGCCCAACCCAACAGCAACAGCCACTGCTCCTGCTCCGGCATGCCGGGCGCGGCAACCGCGCTCGCGGCAGCGGCGGCCATGACGGCATAGGCCCGCAGCAGCGTGCGCCGATGCCCCCAGCCAGCGAGTACCAGGCGTTGATAGTGGTGCGAGCGATGGGCAAGCCAGAAGGCTTCGCCGTTGAGGATACGGCGCAGCAGCGTCCAGGTCGCATCAACAATAAATGGCGAGAACAAGAGCCAGCCAACCCAGAGCGGAAACAGGCCGATACCAGCACCCCATAGCGTCATGGCGGCGGCCAGCAGACCAAGAACCGAGGAGCCAACATCGCCGAGAAAGATGCGCGCTGGCGGAAAGTTGCGGGTCAGGAACCCGGCTGCCGATGCGGCAATCACTAGGGCGGTGACGGCAAAGGGCAGTGCGTGACCAATGAGTCCAAGCAGGGCCAGGCCACCAAAGCCGAACACCGCCATACCGCCAGCGAAACCGTCCATGCCGTCCATAAAATTGTAGAGATTGATCATCCAGACGACATAGAGCAGCGTCAGCCCCAGCGCGAGCCAATCGGGGAACAGGGTATCAAGTCCCGGTAGCCCGATCTGGTCCCATCGCAGGCCGGCAAGATACAGCAACAACCCGGCGCTGGCATGGACCAACAACCGATAGCGCTGCGGCACATGGCGACGGTCATCGAGCAACGAAACACCACCCACTAGCAATAGCGCAATCGCCAGCGCTGGCCAGATAAGCACGCCGCTCGGCGCCAACATAGGCAGAATCAGCGCCATCCCTGACGCAACGCCGAAGAGCAGCGCGACACCTCCGTTGCGGGGCACCGGCGCGCGGTGCAGAGAGCGTTCGTTTGGGTGATCGACGATGCGCAACCAGGCAATCGCATTGCGACTCAGAACCAAGGTTAGCGCGGCGCTTGCCGCGGCGGCGAGCAGCGGCGCCGCAATAATGATTGGCCAAAGCAGATCGACCCTGGACAGCATCGACACGCGGCAAAGACCCTCAAGCTGGGCGCGCCAGCGCGACCTCAACATCCACGCGGGTGCTGTGACCGACCAGCAAGTCGATGAGTTCAAGCGCAAAATCCATGGCCGTACCTGGCCCGCGAGACGTGACGACCTTGCCATCGACCACCACGGGCTGATCGGTCAGTTTGATCGACGGATAGTTGGCCGCGACGACCGCGCCCGGATAGCTGGTCGCGTTATGTCCGTCGAGCAATCCGGCGTTGGCCAACACCTTCGGCGCCGCACAAATGGCGGCGTTCCAGCGTGCCTGGCCCGCCTGGCGTTTGAGCAGGTCATGGATACGCGGGTCCTCGTCGAGATGGGTCGCGCCGGGCAGGCCGCCCGGTAACACGATCATGTCAAAGTCCTGATCGAGCACTTGGTCGAGCGTAGTATCCGCCAGCAACACCGTGCCGCGTGACGCCTTCACCGGCGCATCATCGAGACCGGCGGTGATGACCTCGACCTCCGCCCGACGCAGCAGGTCTATAATGGTGACGGCCTCGATTTCCTCGCAGCCTTGGGCAAGCGGTATCAGTACGCGTGGCATAGTTTCACTCCTTCTTTAGGGATCAGTGGTCATGCGTTTAGGGATCAATAGCCAGAAACGGATCATTGGGCCTTGACGGCCTGCCCGAATAGGCTCAGCCCTTTTAGCACGTTGAGGGCCTCGGACAGTTGATAGTCGTCCGCGGCCAGTGGCGCATCTTCGGCGTCGTTAGAGGTCGGGTCCGGGTCGTTGGCGTCGTCTAGATGGCGCATCAAATCGGCCTCCTTCAGCGGCGCAATGCCCGAGTTATCGGCCAGCGTGACGCTGCCACGGGCCAGTTCGATGTCCGGCACAATGCCTTGGGCCTGAATAGAACGCCCGGACGGCGTGTAGTAGCGCGCTGTAGTCAGCTTTAACGCGGTCCGTTCGTCGATCGGCACGATGGTCTGCACCGAGCCCTTGCCGAAGGTGGCGCCGCCCATGATGAGCGCTCGGGCCTGATCTTGGAGGGCGCCAGCGACAATCTCGGATGCCGAGGCACTACCGCCATTGACCAGCACGATCATTGGCGCACCGTCCAAGATGTCGTCTGGTCCGGCCTTGAACTCCAGCTTTGAGTCGTCGATGCGGCCCTTGGTGTAGACGATCAGGCCCTGATCGAGGAAGGCATCGCTAACGCCAACCGCGGCGTTGAGGACGCCACCGGGGTTGTTGCGTAGATCGAGCACCACGCCCTTTAGAGCGCCTTTGTTTTCCTGCTTGAGCTCAGCCACGGCCTTGAGCAGGTCTTCGGTGGTACGGGCCTGAAAGTTTGAGATCCGCAGATAACCAAAGCCGGGCTCAAGGGTGCGGCTCTTCACGCTCGCCACCTTGATCACAGCACGCTCGATGTTGACCGTCAGCGGACTGCCCTCTCCCTCGCGCACGACGGTCAGTTCGATTTTGCTGCCCGGCTTGCCGCGCATGAGCTTGACGGCCTCGCTCAGGCTCATGCCCTTGATCGGCTTGCCATCAATGCGAACGATCATGTCGCCGGCCTGCATGCCGGCCCGCTGTGCAGGCGTGTCGTCGATGGGCGCAATGACTTTGACGAAGCCGTCTTCCATACCGACCTCGATCCCAAGGCCGCCAAACTCGCCCGTGGTGCCGACCTGTAGGTTGCGGTATTCCTCCGGGTCTAGATAGGAGGAATGCGGGTCCAGCCCGCCAAGCATGCCGCGGATAGCACTGGCGAGCAGCTTGCGGTCATCGACTTGCTCGACATAGTCGCTCTTGATCCGGCCGAACACCTCCGCGAACATCCGCAAGTCGTCCAGGGGTAGAGCCTCGTGCTCGTCTTCCTCGGGCGCGTCGTCGGCGTCTGCCTCGGTGGCGGCCTCGCTCGGTTGCTGCTCGGGCATCTCTTTAACGTCGTCACCGGGATTCTCAGAATCGGGCTCGCGGGAATCGGGTTCCCCTGCCGTGGACTCACCAGCAACGGGCGTCTTTGCCTCACCCGCAGTCTCCGGACCTGCCGCATCATCGTCCCCTTGCGGTTGAATTGGAGCAGAAGTCCTGGCAGGGGGCGCATTGGCGTCCCCGGGGGCGGCGTCGTCAACAGCCTGATGCGGCTCCGAAAACTCAGGCCCTGGCGGCTCCATCGGCGCTGGCGGCTGGTAGGGCTTGACGGCTGGTGTGACCTGCACAGCATCATCCGCCCAGGCCGCCGGAACAGCCAAGGCCAGGGCTAAGGCCAGGGTAGGCGCAACAACGGTAACATATAGAAAGTAGCGTGCGATCATCGTGGTCTGTGGCATCGTGTCTGGCGTCGAATTTCGACGTCTGGGGTGAAGAGAGTTGGCGAAAGGGGTCAGTCTTTAGGTGGCTATTGGAGTCCTTAGGTCGCTATTGCAGTCCTTTAAGGCCGCGATTGAGGTGGAGATGGGGACGCACCGATGAACTGGCATCGGGCCAGGCGCTTGGGCGTTGGACCCGACTGCATTTGATGGTAGCCGGATTGAACCCTTATTCCATCCGTCGCCCACCGCGACTTATCCGCGGTCTGGACGACACCAGCGCTCTGGGTCAAGCGGCTCGCCCTGATAACGCAGGGCGAAGTATAGTCCGCTGCTGGCACTGCCGCCGCTTGTGCCCGTGAGCGCGATGATTTCTCCAGTACCGATCCATTCTCCGACCTCCTTCAGTAGGGTCTGATTGTGCCCGTAAAGGGTCATGTAGCCATCACCGTGATCGATCACCAGCAACAGACCAAATCCCCTGAGCCAGTCGGCATAGACGACGCGACCATGGTGTACGGCATGGACCTCGCTGCCCTCCTCCGCCTCGATCAAGACGCCGTCGCGGTGTAGATCATTGTCGCCATCGTTCTGCCGAAACCTCAAGCTAAGACGTGCCTGGGCGATCGGCCACGCGAGCTTACCTTTACGCGAAACAATGTCGACTGGGTTCAGCCCAATCTCGTCAGCGATCTCGACCTTGAGCCGTAACTGCTCGACTAGCGTGCGCAGCGCGCGGGCGTTGGCGTTGAGCGACGCCACCTCTCCCCGACCCTCTGCGATATTGGCGTCGAGCACCGCGACGATGGCGCTGCGCTCGGTCTGAGCCTGCTCCAGGCGCTCGCGGGTCTGTGCTTGGCGATCCGCAAGCCGTTGCAGTCGCCATGCCTCGCTTTCGGCCTCGCTCCGCAGGGCCATTAGCTCGGCGGCAATCCGCTGCACCTCGTCGATGCCGGCAACGCGCTCGCGGCCAATGCAGCGATAGTAGCCGAAGACCCGCCCACTTCGCGCCACATCCTCACTGTTCAAGAGCATTCGCAAGCGGTCTCCGCGGCCCATTGCGTAGGCCGAGCGCAGTAAGTCTGCCAGTTCAATGCGCGCCGTCTCAAGGTCTTGCGCCGTCTGCGCGAGCCGTCCTTCCAGCGCCGTTACCGTTGCGCGCTGCTCCTCCACCAGCACCGTCAACCGTCTGCCCGCCAGCGCAAGCGCGGCAATATCGCGCTCGCTACGCTCCAACTCGGCATAGAGGGCGTCACGACGCTGCTCGCGATCCTTCAACGCTTGCTGCAGCTGCGCCAACCGACCCTTGATCTCGTCAAGTTGATGCATTCGCGCGGCGATTTCAGCGGCCATCTCGCGACCTAGGCTCCGCTGTGGTACTTGGCCGTCCTCAGCAGCCATGTCACTGCCGGGACTCCGCTGCAAATCCTGGGTGTCTGGGATTTCGGCCACTACAGCGCCAACGCAGACCAGCAGACCGAGACCAAGCCAGAGGGTCGAGCAACAAATTCGCCAATGCAGGCTTACGCAGGACGGGTGGCTTCCGATCTGGCGTTGCCAAAAGGTACGACGCAGGTCCGAGGTGCTCGAACAGCAGGGTTTCGCAAGAGGTGGGAGGTTCGACACGAGATGAGCAGCAAGCTGTTTACGATATGGGAAGCTGTGACACTTGTTGAAAGTTTATTATCTAATGATGATGAAATGATATAGACTTCACGGATATGTCCGGAGCATCTCAATCATCAGACCATCCTATCTTGAACAGCGCCGACCCCGCCGGTGAGCTGTTTGCGGATGACGCCGACATTGAGCGAGCCTCACGCTCGCTGAAAGCCATGTCGCACCCGCTACGGCTCAAGATCCTCTGCACCTTAGGCGGTGAAGAGGTCAGCGTGCAGGACATCGTCGAGCATGTTGGCACATCGCAGAGTAACATTTCTCAGCACCTCGCCATTTTGCGCGACAAAGGCATCCTGGCCTCTCGCAAAGATGCCAACCGCGTTTATTATCGGGTCGGTGATTCGCGAACGCTCCAGCTGATCGGCATGATGCGCGAGGTATTCTGTCAGCACGGCCGTTAGCCGCTCTTGTCGATACGTCGTCTTCGCCTTGACTGTCTTCAAGTCATCCGCCTTCAAGTCATCTGGATGCCGTGCAATCCTGGTTTGCAAACGCGATCCGTTATACTCTAGCGCTCCCAAATCTTCCCAGCGCGTTCTCCGCGCGGGCATCTCCGCAAACCCCGAGTACACGAGCATTCGCAATGCAATCCCAACTGATTGAATTTATAAGTAATCATTGGATGTTGTTCACGGCCCTCGGGGTCATTCTCGGTCTGTTGACCTACAACTTGCTGGTTGGCGAAAAAGGATCGGTGGACGCGGTCGGCGCCACCATGCTGATCAACCAGAAAGACGCCGCCGTTGTCGACGTCCGGCCCGCGGCCGATTACGCCAAGGGCCATATCATCAACGCCGTCAACGTTCCTATGAACGGCTTCAAGAACCAGACCGCGGCCTTGGGCAAATTCAAAGACAAACCCGTCATCGTGACCTGCCGTTCCGGCGCACAGTCACAGGGGGCATGCAGTCTATTGCGCAAGTCAGGCTTCCCCGAGGTCTACAATCTCAAGGGCGGCATTCTTGCCTGGGAAAGCGCCAACCTGCCGCTGACGCGCAAGAAGCGCTAGCCGAACTGGCACGAGAGCCCGTAGCGCCGCTTGGTGCCGACCTATAGCGGCATCCGACTTCTAACCTAACGACATCACGGAATCACGACACTATGGCCGATGACCAACAGCAGCCGGCGGCGGGAGAACACCCGGAGCGGCAATTTGCGCTGCGCAGTATCTACGTCAAAGACCTGTCATTTGAATCACCGAACGCACCGGAAATCTTTCGCGGCGAGTGGAAGCCGGAGACGTCCCTGCACCTCGACATCAAGGTCAAGCAGTTGGCCGAGGATACCCAGGAGATTGTGCTCACGGTGACCCTGTCAGCGAAGATGGGAGACAAGACGGCTTACCTGATCGAAGTCCAACAGGCCGGCATTGTCTCCGCCTCCGGCTTCGAGCAGCAGGAGCTTGGCCCGCTCTTCTATGTCTACTGCCCGAGCATCCTGTTCCCCTATGCCCGACAGGCCATCACGGATTTAGTCGCTAAGGGCGGCTTCCCGCATCTTGTCCTACAACATATCAATTTCGACAGCATCTACGCCCAGAAACTGGCTGAACAGGGCCAAGCTGGGGGTGCCGACAAGCCGCATTGAACCCCGCGACAAAAAACCACCTGCGCAACGCCTTGGACAACAAAGAACCCACCGAGCGCATCGCCGTCTTCGGTGCCGGATCATGGGGCACCGCGCTGGCCATCCAGCTTTGCCGCAACGGCCACGCGGTCAGGCTCTGGGGGCATGAGCCCGAGCATATCGCCTCTCTGCGGCAGGATCGGGAGAATCGCGCGTTCCTGCCGGGAGTGCCGCTCCCCGCGACCTTGGAACCGATGGATGATCCGGGCCAGGCGCTGGCCGGAGCCACCGCCGTGCTCGTGGTCGTTCCTAGCCAATTTTTCGCCGCTGTCCTGTCGCAACTGATCTCCTTTCTGCCCGCCGACATGGACATTGCCTGGGCCACCAAGGGGTTTGAGCCCGGCACCGGCCGGCTGCTGCACGAGGTTGTGCGGGATATCACAGGGGAGCGCGAGTTGGCCGTGCTGTCTGGGCCTAGCTTCGCGGCGGAGGTTGCGCGCGGCCTGCCGACCGCCGTGACCGTCGCGGCATCCTGCCCCAGCTTCTCAAACCGGCTCGCGTCCCTCGTACACGGCGAGCGATTCCGCGCCTACACGCATGATGACCTTATCGGTGTTCAGGTCGGCGGCGCGGCAAAAAACGTGCTGGCAATTGCCACCGGCATCGCCGACGGCCTCGGCTTCGGCGCCAACACCCGGGCGGCCCTGATCACGCGCGGCCTGGCCGAGTTGATCAGGCTCGGGCTGGCGCTCGGAGCAAGGCGTGAGACCTTTATGGGTCTCGCTGGACTCGGCGATCTGGTGCTCACCTGCACCGATGATCAATCTCGCAACCGCCGACTCGGCCTGGCACTGGCCGAGGGTGACTCCGCGGAGCTGGCGATGGCCGCCATCGGGCAGGAGGTAGAGGGGATCGTCACGGCACGCGCGGTCAAGGCCATCGCCGCCAGACATCGCGTCGAGATGCCGATCTCCGAGCAGGTCTATGCGGTGCTCTACGAGGGGCGCACGCCGGAGGCTGCCACGCGCGGACTGCTGGGACGCGCTGGCAAGGCCGAACTCGACTGACCAGCTTCGGGTGGCCGAGGGGACCGAGGGCCAGCGAGGGTGACGAAGCTGGAGCTTCGTCACCAGGGACCCGAAAACCAGAGAAGAGAGCTGGGGCTTGGCGTCGCTAGTCCCTCTGTGAATTTACCGCGCCGCGCCATCAAAGCCGCATTGCCGCCAGGCCTCGAACAGCACGGTTGCCACCGCGTTCGACAGATTCAGGCTACGGTTACCGACCCGCATTGGGATGCGCAGTCGCTGGGCAGCAGGCAAGGTATCAAGCACGGAGCGCGGCAGCCCGCGGGTCTCGGGTCCGAAAATAAAGGCGTCTCCGTGCGCAAACGCCGCATCGGCGTAGACGCGACCACCGCGGGTGCTCAATGCGAATAGGCGCTTAGGTGCCACCGCCGTGAGCGCGTCGTGGAGCGAACCATGCAGGCGGACCTGTGCGTATTCGTGGTAATCCAGCCCCGCCCGCCGCAGTCTGGCATCGTCAAGGACGAAGCCCAGCGGCTCGATCAAGTGCAAAGCGGCCCCCGTGTTGGCACAGAGACGAATGACGTTGCCGGTATTCGGCGGAATTTCCGGCTGATACAAGATGACGTCGAACATACCGGGCTCGGTTAGGGATTCGCGACCGAATATACCCTGTTTGGGCTACTTGACCCGGTCTTGTCGCTGCGTGCTATATTATGATTTCGGCATATACTTGAGTTGCCGACTGATTTTCCAAAATGATGACCTGATCCTTCAGGGGAGGATGACGATGAGCGACGTTGATGCATTGAAGAAAGAGAAACAAGAACTGATCGACAAAATGTTAGAGATGCAAAAGCAGTTCATTGACCATGAACGAGCTCATGGGATTTCGGGAAAAGACTATTGGGCCTCCAAAGATGGACTGCTCGCCGACTATCGCCAGGAATACATGGACATGGCAAACCGTGTCGTGGACCTCGCGCACGAAATCGTCGGCTCATCCCGCAACTGAGATCGACCTCCATATGATTGACCTGCTGGGTGAGTTACCCCCGGGGGTTGATCAACCCTCCGGGTGAATCACCCCCACCATGATCGACCTGCAATAGGTGGCGCTTGTCTTCTTTCTGCTCTGACAATCAGGGCAAGGCGATATCACGCGAGATCATTCACGAAGATGCTGGATGTACTTCGGTGTGCCCGCCATCTCCAAGCGCACTGTTTCGCCGCGCACCAGCACGCGCGCATCGCTGCCCCGCAGCTTGAGATCACAGCCTATTCTTCCGCGACTCTCCAGCGGTATCGGTATCATATCGCGGTAGGTGTAGATATTTTCGTCGATGTCGCCGCCATCGCAGATCGCCGGTCCGCTCGGCAAGGGTTGGTCAACCTCGGCTCCCTCCAGCACCAAATCTCCCGCCTGCCACCAAAGGGTTTTTTCAGCGGAACCGGTCATGGTCTTGACGATATAGGCCCGCGAAAAAACGACGCGGAAACAGCCATCTTGGAGGCTGATGCGCTCAATTTCCGAACCTGAAAGTTGAATGCTGCTGCTGTCCATCGGGAATGTCCGGGGGTTGGAGTTGATGCCTGTGGATCATTGGATAACGCGATGACGCGACCTAAACAGAGTCATCACTGGCTTAGGCGCATGGTCTCTAAACATCACTATGAGGTGAAAGCTAAGGGCTCTGAGGCAGTTTCGCACTAGTCAAGTAGGGTTGGGACGATAGACATGGACTTCACGCTTGTGTAGCGGCGTTGCCGCCGGGCGCCGCCAACGTCGAGGCTCAGGCCGCGTTCTCGTCTTCGTCGCTACTTTGCCCAACGCCGAAGTCCATACCTAGTTCCTTGATCTTGCGGGTCAGCGTATTGCGGCCCCAGCCGAGCAGCTTGGCGGCTTCCTGGCGCCGGCCGCCGGTATGCTCCAATGCGGCCTGAATCAGGATCTGCTCGAACCTGGGCAAAGCGGATTCCAAGATCGCTCGGTCTCCCTGGCGGAGCCTGCGCCGGGTCCAACTGCGTAGTCCGGTCTCCCACTGCTCGCCGTCATGGCCGCTTTGCTTGGACGCACTCAGGTCTGGCGGCAGATCCACCACATGAATCTGCTTCGTCGAGGCCATCACGGTCAGCCAGCGCGCTGTATTCTCCAGTTGTCGCACGTTGCCCGGCCAATCCAGCCGCTCCAATTGATCGAGGGCATCGGTTGCCAGCAACTTGGGCTCACAACCCAGTTCCTTGGCGGCCTGGCTCAGAAAGTGACGCATCAATAGACCGATATCTTCGCGCCGCTCCCGCAGTGAAGGCAGCTGGATCCGTATCACATTCAGACGATGAAATAGGTCCTCGCGAAAGCGACCCTGGCGAACATGCTCGTGCAGGTCTTGGTGGGTCGCGGCAATGATGCGCACGTCGACCTTGATGGGTGATAGGCCGCCGACTCGGTAGAACTCACCATCGGCGAGCACCCGCAATAGACGCGTCTGTAACTCCGCGGGCATGTCACCGATCTCGTCTAAGAAGAGGGTGCCGCCGTCGGCCTGCTCGAAACGCCCTTCTCGACGGGTTTGTGCGCCGGTAAAGGCCCCGCGTTCGTGTCCAAACAGTTCGGATTCCATCAGATCGCGGGGAATCGCGGCCATATTCAGCGCGATAAAGGGCGCGCCCGATCGCGGGCTGTGGCGATGCAGCGCCTGAGCGACCAACTCCTTACCTGTACCGGACTCGCCATTGATGAGGACCGTGATGTTGGAACGGGCAAGCCTGCCGATGGCTCGGAATACTTCCTGCATCGACGCCGCCTCGCCAATGATGTCGGGGCTGCGCTCTAGCGGCGCGACCGTGGCATCGGCTTGCTGTTGGTGCCTAATCGCCCGTCGTACCTGGTCGACGGCGTCGTCAAGATCGAAAGGCTTCGGCAAGTACTCAAAGGCACCGCCGTGGAAGGCCGACACCGCGCTGTCCAGGTCCGAGTGCGCTGTCATGATGATGACCGGCAGATTGGGATGGCGAGCGTTGATCTGTTGTAGCAGATCCAGGCCATCTATGCCGGGCATGCGGATATCCGACAGAATGACATCGGGCCGTTCGCGGTGAAGAGCATCCATAATGCCGACGCCGTTGGAGAAGCTGGTAACGTCCATCTCCGCCTGGCGCAATGCCCTTTCCAGAACCCAGCGAATGGATCGATCGTCGTCGATAACCCAGACCCGTGGCAATTTAGTCATCGTCGGGCTCCAACGGAAGATAGACGAAGAATTGGGTTTGCCCGGGCCGACTTTCGCATTCGATGAGTCCCCCGTGCTGGTTGATCAGTTCTTGTGCGATGGGTAGTCCAAGCCCCGTACCCCCAGAACGACCGGAGACCATTGGAAAAAAGATTCTATCCACCAGGCTATCAGGTATGCCCGGACCGCTGTCTTCGACCTCAATGCGTAAGACGAGCCGGTAGAGGGTGTTGCCCAGCGTGAACTGACGCAGCACGCGGGTGCGTAGGGCCAGCTGGCCTTGATCGCCGGCCGCCTGGGCGCCGTTGCGGGTGATGTTCAACAACGCTTGGATCAGCCGATCGGAATCGGCCCTGAAATTGGGAATGCTGGGATCGTAATCGCGGACGATGGTTGGCCCCGCTGGAAACTCGGCAAGCAGCAACCCGCGAACATGCTCAATGACGTGGTGGATGTTGACATCGCTCTGGTGCGGCAATTGATTCGGACCGAGCATTCGGTTCAGCAGCGCCTGTAGTCTGTCCGCCTCATCGATGATGATGCGCGTGTATTCGCGAAGGTCCTGACTCGGCAGCTCCCGTTCGAGCAATTGCGCGGCACCGCGCAAGCCGCCAAGGGGATTCTTGATCTCATGTGCAAGGCCGCGCAGCAAGGCCTGTGTTGCCTGGTGCTGGGAAAGAAGGTGCTCCTCACGCGTGATGCGGATCTGTCTGTCAACCTGATGCAATTCCATGAGCAGTTCACTGGTCGCGTCGGCATAGTAGATCGGCAATACCGTGCAATTCACGCGAATCATCCGTCCGTCCGGTCGCTTAATCTCGATTTCGCGCTCGGTAAAGGGCTGCCGCGTCAGCAAGGCTTCCTGGAGTCGCATTTCGACGGGCTCGGCGGGACAGGTGACAAGACCTCCAACCGAACATCCCAAGACCGCTTTGGCACTGATCGCGAGCAGAAGCTCGCCTGCGGGGTTGATATAGTTCAACAGCAGGTCATCGCCAAACATCAGCACCGCGGTGTTGAGGTTACTGAGGATGGACGCTTCTAGTTGATTGCTGGCGTTGCGCTGTCGTTTCATCGCCTGAGGTTAAACCACGCACTGTTCCAATGGAGACGGCGAGCCGTTCGACGGGTCCGCCATTGCCAAGCGGGTCGACGGCTTACCCGGCATCGACATGTCGTCCATATACCTTGCAAGATTTAAACCAGCCCTTAAGAGGCGCGCCTAATCTCTGTGGCGCTTCGACTCTAGCTGCTGTTAGCGCAGCGAACAGCTCGGTTAGCTGTTGGTGCTCGATTGAGCGCACTATTGTAGTGCATGGCTGCGCCTGGCAGGGGGAATGCGCTCTGGTTAAAGACAAGGCCCGGGCGCGGGGCGCGGCGTGACAGCGCTCAGTTGACCCTTGCTTGAGGGCGCCAAAAGACTGCCCTCGGCCCGCGAGTGAAGGCGCCTACAGTTCGAGCGGCTTAGTAACGAGCAAGAACAACATCAGACAGGAATACAACTGAGGAATACAACTGGCAAGGTTGTCGTTGTGCTAATCGCAATCGGGGAAATCATGCAGTCGGACGACAGCGAGCATTCTTCGACAGTCTATTCAAAACTCGCTAGACAAGGGACTAGAGACTTGCAGCCGGCGGACCGAGGGAGAAGCGGGAATTAGGGGAGTTCACCTTCCGGAAGCGCCGGGCGCACATGGAAATTGACCAGTGGAGTAGCCGCGACAACACCATTGGCATTGTCCTCTATTCTCGCCTGAACGCGGTGACTGCCGAAGGACAGCCCGCCGAGGCGAATTTGTGTGCGCTTGCCAAGATCGCCCTCGGCGTCGACATCATCCACCGCGACGCGCAGGCGATGATCTTCCTGTAACGGCGGGTCAAGTAAAAGCGAGACATCAATAGCTCGCGTGTCATTGCGCAGGGTCGTGTTGTCCTGTGGACTCAGGATCTCAAACGCGGTATAGGGGCCAAGGAAGCCACCCTCATCGGTTTCACTCTTGGGCTCGGGTGAGGGCGGCGGAAGGGTTGCCGGCGATAGCTCTAGCTTGGTGGCGTTTTCGATCGGCCGATCGGTATAGATGGCACGCCCGTCCGGACCTACGGATTTGTAGACCTCAGCCGTCACGATGGACGAGAACAGCAGCAGAAAGGTCGGTAGCATCGACATAGGAAAAGCATAGGCGGTCTGTCGCCAAGGCGCAATGCAAAACGCCCCTTTCGGGGCGTCCTGTAGCCTCAATGGTCGGCCACGCCGATCAGAGGGTCAATCACCGGTGAAGGATCATAGGCTGTAGTACATATCGAACTCGATCGGATGCGTGGTCATCCGCAATTGAGTGACCTCTTGCATCTTGAGTGCGATGTAGCCGTCGATGACGTCGTCGGTAAAGACGCCGCCAGCTGTCAGGAACTCGCGGTCTTTGTCCAGCTCGTCAAGCGCCTGATCCAGCGAATAGCAGACCTGCGGAATGGCCTTTTCCTCTTCCGGCGGCAGGTCGTACAGATCCTTATCCATGGCCTCGCCGGGGTGGATCTTGTTCTGGATGCCGTCTAGACCGGCCATCATCATGGCCGCAAAAGACAGGTAAGGATTGCCCATGGAGTCCGGGAAGCGAACCTCAATGCGAGTCGCCTTCGGGTTTGCGTCATGCGGAATACGCACCGACGCGGAGCGATTGCGAGCGGAGTAGGCCAGCATGACCGGCGCCTCGAAGCCAGGTACCAATCGCTTGTATGAGTTGGTGGACGCGTTGGCGAAGGCGTTCAGCGCGCGGGCGTGCTTGATGATGCCGCCAATGTAGTAGAGCGCGGTTTCCGACAGGCCACCGTATTTATCACCCGCGAAGATATTCTTCCCGTCCTTGCCTAGTGACTGATGCACATGCATCCCATTGCCGTTGTCGCCAACCAGGGGCTTGGGCATGAAGGTGGCGGTCTTCCCATAAGCATGGGCAACGTTATGGACGCAGTATTTCAGGATTTGGTTCTGGTCCGCACGTTTGACCAGCGTATCGAAGCGGGTGCCGATCTCGCACTGTCCAGCGGTGGCCACCTCATGGTGATGGACCTCCACCGACACGCCCATCTCCTCCATAGCCAAACACATGGCGGCGCGCAGATCATTCAGCGAGTCGACCGGCGGCACAGGAAAGTAACCACCCTTGATGCCAGGTCGATGGCCCATGTTGCCGTCTTCGAACACACGCTCGGAATTCCAGTCGGCCTCGTCCGAGTCCACCTTATAGAAGGCGCCGCTCATGTCGGCGCCCCAGCGCACGTCGTCAAGGATGAAGAACTCGGGCTCAGGACCGAAAAAGGCGGTATCGGCGACTCCGGTCGATTTCATGTAGGCCTCCGCGCGCTTCGCGACCGAACGTGGATCGCGCTCGTAGCCCTGCATGGTGGCGGGCTCTAGGATGTCGCAGCGGATGATCAGCGTGGTCTCATCGGTGAAGGGATCTAAGACCGCCGTGTCCGGCTCGGGCATCAGCACCATGTCAGACGCCTCGATACCTTTCCAGCCGGAGATCGACGAGCCATCAAACATTTTGCCGTCTTGGAACAGCGCCTCGTCGATCATGCCCGCGGGCAGCGAGACGTGTTGCTCTTTCCCCCGGGTATCGGTAAAGCGTAGGTCGACGAACTTAACTTCCTGTTCCTTAATCATCTTCATGACATCGGCGGACATAGGCGAACTCCAAAATGTGGTCGGTGTATCTGCGGTGAACTCAAGACTGAAGAGGTTGTGCGCACGGACTGAAGACCGTTTGGCTGTCTCACTTCCGCGGCGCATCTGCCGTGCGTGCGAGAGCAAGCAGTTTTTATGCCATTGCTGACGTACCAGGCACCAGCACTGCGCCAAGCCAAGCAAGCCGATGCACATACTGGCACAGCATCGGCTAGAGTTGATAGTCCGAGTGCGCTTCGGCAATTGAAGAGTTGAGCCGCCTCTCCAATAAACCACTGAGCAACTAGGTCGATAGGAGGATTGTTCCTAAGACGGTGTTCCGAGTATTAACGTCACGGGGCCCTCGGCAGAAGTGGCCCGATCCTGGTGCAATGACCCAGCCACGGCAAATCGGGCATCCTGCTCATGGGTTGTTGCCCCAACTAGTGGCTTAGTCAAAGCTGAGATAGTGCACCGTCTTCGAGCGAAAAGAGCAAAAACGCACCAGGAACGGGCATGCTAGCCGAAGTAAAGGTTTACCCCTGAGAACACCGGATCCTTGACGATTCTCTCCCGCAGCCGCTCGCGGAGCAGATCCGGAGACGCATCAACGCCAAGCGCCGCGGCCAGTGGCAGAAACAGGTCGACCTCAATATTGCCATTGAGATAATGCAGAAGAACCCGCTTGCGGCTGGCAATCTCCGGGATGTCCGACCACAGCGTCTCCAAACGCGCCAATACCTCTTGACGCGTCGGCAGATTCATTGTCGGTGGGGCCTTATCGTCGTTTTCCGGGTCTATGTGGACGGTAACGTCGGTGATCTCGTCAATGTCGCGTTTGAGTTTCTGTTCGACCATGACACTGATCAGATGACCTTCGGAGACCGTCACAAAGGGGTCGACGAGGATATGGACATCGGCGGATGCCTGGCCACCCGACGTTCGCGTGCGGAGCATGTGAATGTTGCGCACACCACCGACATCGCGGATGGCGCCGCGAACCGCTTCAAGACGTTTGGCATCAAGGCCGGTGTCGACGAGTTCACGGGTGGCTCGCCAACCGAGTTCCCAAGCAATGCCGGCGATCATCACCGCGACGACCACGGAGGCGACGGCGTCGAGATAAGGCAGGCCGGCGAGCGTGCCAGCAATGCCGATCAGGACAATGACCGATGAGATCGCGTCGCTACGGTGGTGCCAAGCATTGGCGCGGAGCATGTCTGAGCGTACGCGCTTGGCATAGGCCAGGGTGTACCAATACAGCCATTCCTTGATGACGATTGAGGCCAGCGCGGCATAAAAAGCGATTGGATGCGGCTGCAATAGTTCCTCAGGGGCGAACATCCGCTCGGCCGCATCCCAGGCGATGCCGACGGCAACCACTACCAGGAGAGCGCCGAGCGCCAGCGTGGCGAGCGCTTCGTAGCGGCCATGGCCGTAGGGATGTTGTTCGTCCGGGGCCTGGCCCGCCTTCCGGCCAGCGGTCCAGACCAGCACATCCGAGGCCAAATCGGAAAGCGAATGCACGCCATCTGCGATCAGCGCCTGCGACTGCCCCAGCCAACCCGCGGCGATCTTGAAGACTGAGAGCAAGACGTTGCTGATCGCGCCAACCGCCGTTGTACGGGTAACTGCCTTGGCGCGCTGCTTTCGCGTGATTTCGTCCAACTAGGTGTCTCGTCTGGTTGATGCTTAGGGCTGACCAATCAATATCAGTTTGTCGGATGCATCGAGAATGCAGATTCCGGGAGGTCTCCCGTTCTGCTGATTGGACAGGATTGACAATTCGGAGCGGGGCGGCATCGGCACAGCCCTGGAAGACGGCAATCGCTCGGTCGAAGGATTATAGGGCATTGCCAACGAAGAGGTTTGATGCTTTGAGCAGGGGATGACTGGTCGCGCCTTACCCAATACCGATACAATGCTGGGTTTGACCGTCTGCGCTGGTGCTCGCCTTGCCATCATCCTCTACCAATGCCCTGAGCTTTCAGGAGCTCATCATCCGACTGCAGCAGTTCTGGGCGGATCAGGGCTGCGTCGTCATGCAACCCTACGATATGGAAGTGGGCGCGGGTACCTTCCACCCGGCCACCTTCCTTCGTGCGATCGGTCCCGAACCCTGGAGCGCGGCCTATGTGCAGCCGTCCCGCCGTCCTACCGACGGCCGCTATGGAGAGAATCCAAACCGGTTGCAGCACTACTATCAGTATCAGGTTGTGCTGAAGCCTTCGCCCTTGGAGATACAGGAGATGTACTTGGATTCACTGCGGATGCTTGGCATTGATCCCTTGGTGCATGATGTCCGTTTTGTCGAGGACAACTGGGAATCGCCGACCCTGGGGGCCTGGGGGTTAGGCTGGGAGGTCTGGCTCAACGGCATGGAGGTCACGCAGTTCACATACTTTCAACAGGTCGGCGGTCTTGAGTGTCGGCCCGTGACCGGAGAGATCACTTATGGATTGGAGCGGATCGGCATGTATCTGCAAGGGGTGGAAAGCGTCTTCGACCTGCTCTGGAGTCAGACACCAGCGGGACCCGTCACCTACGGCGACGTCTATCTACAAAACGAGCGTGAGCAGTCGGCCTACAATTTCGAACTTGCGGAGGTCGAGGCCCTATTCGCCCAGTTCGATGTTTGCGAACGGCAGAGCAGCATGCTCGTTGAGAAGGGGCTGCCACTCCCGGCCTATGAACAGGTCTTGAAAGCGTCGCATCTGTTCAATCTGCTCGACGCGCGCGGCGCAATCTCTGTCACGGAGCGCCAGCGCTTTATCCTTCGGGTTCGTACCCTGGCCAGGGCAGTGGCCGAGGTCTACTACGCAAGCCGAGAACAGCTTGGCTTTCCAATGTTGCAGCAGCACTGAGGGCCAACGCGTGGAGCAGAATCAAGATCTACTGGTCGAGATTGGCACCGAAGAATTGCCGCCAACGGCATTGAGGCGCCTCTCTGATGCCTTTAGTGCGCAGCTTTCAAAGCAGTTTTCGGAGCAGAATATCGCGCATGGCCAGATCTCGGCGTTCGCCAGCCCCAGACGACTCGCGTTATTGATACGGAACGTCTCGCCACGACAGCCAAACCAGGAGAATTCGCGGCGCGGGCCAGCGCTTGCGGCCTCCTTCGACGCGCAAGGCTCACCGACGAAGGCCGCCGCGGGGTTTGCGCGATCCTGCGGCGTTGAGGTCCGGCAACTGGAGCGCGAAGAGACCGCAAAGGGCACCTGGCTGATCCATCGCCAACAAGTCGTTGGGCAACTGACGACCGCGCTATTACCAGGGCTGATCAACAACGCCTTGGCGCAGTTGCCCATCCCCAAGCGTATGCGCTGGGGCAGCGGTGACGAAGAATTCGTGCGTCCATTGCATTGGGTGTGCTTGCTATTCGGCAGCGAATCGGTTCAAGGCCAGGTCTTAGGCATCGAGATCGGTCGTTCCTCGCGTGGTCACCGTTTCCACCATCCGCAAGCCGTTGACATGGATGCACCAGAGGATTATGCGGATCGATTGCGCGCTGCGCAGGTCGAACCCAGCCTTGAACTGCGGCGCGAACGGATCAGACAACAGGTCCGCGAACTTGCGGCCTCAATCCAGGGTACGGCGTCAATTCCCGAAGATCTGCTAGATGAGGTCGCCGCGCTATGCGAGTGGCCCGTCGCCTTGCTTGGCCGGTTCGACCAGCGTTTCCTGGAGGTCCCAGCCGAAGCGCTGATCGAGACCATGCAGAAAAACCAGAAGTACTTTCCGGTGTTCGACGCCGACAACGCATTGGCTCCGTACTTCATCACGGTCAGCAACATCGAGAGTCGTGAACCTGAACTGGTGCGCGCTGGCAACGAGCGCGTGATTCGCCCGCGGTTCTCGGATGCCATGTTCTTTTGGGAACAAGACCGAAAGATACCGCTCTGCGATCGGCAGCCGGACTTGACCAAGGTCATCTTTCAGCATCAGTTGGGTAGTGTTTGGGACAAGGCTCAACGGGTGGGGCGCCTGTCGCGGATCATTGCAGACGAAATCGGCCATGACGCGCAACTCGCCGAGCGAGCCGCCTTACTCGGCAAGTGTGATCTGGTCACCTCAATGGTCGGCGAATTCGCCAGTCTACAGGGCACGATGGGACGCTATTACGCACAGCACGATGGCGAAGATGCCTGTGTCGTTGCCGCGATGGAGGAGCAGTATCTCCCTCGACATGCCGGTGATCGTCTGCCGCTGTCGGCCTGCGGCCAGACATTGGCATTGGCCGATAAGCTCGACACCCTGGTCGGCATCTTCGCCATCGGCCAGCGGCCGACTGGCGTCAAGGACCCCTATGGATTGCGGCGAGCCGCCATCGGCGTATTGCGGATCTTGATCGAAACCCCGCTTTCCCTTGATCTAAAGTGGTTGCTTGCGCAAGCAGCGGTCGGCTTCGACAAAAGTATCGACACTAAAGACGCGGTCGAGGCGGTGTTTGCCTATCTCGCCGATCGGTTGCCCGGTTACTATGCGGAGAGAGGCATTGGAAACGATACGGTCGATGCGGTGCTGGCCAGCGGATCGACAACGCCGAGCGATATCGACCGGCGTATCGCCGCGGTCGCGGCATTTAGAGAACTCGAGGCTGCCGACGCGCTTGCGGCCGCCAACAAGCGTATCCGCAATATCTTGCGAAAATCCGCTGCCGAGGTGACTGGAGGCGGTACCGCGGAGGCGCCCGTCATCTCTCCGGCACTGCTGATCGAACCCTCGGAGCAGGATTTGGCAGGGCGTCTCCATGCCTTGCAAGTTGAGATCGAGCCTCTGCTCGCCGACGACGATTACGACGCGGTGTTGCGAACACTGGCGGGACTGCGTGAATCCGTCGACCAGTTTTTTGACCAAGTGATGGTGATGGCCGAAGATCCAGCACTCCGGGCTAATCGGATCAGCATCTTGCATGCGCTGGAAAGGCTTTTCCTGTCGGTCGCGGATATCTCACTGCTTCAGCCGCAGGCGGCCAAGACATGACGCCATCCGATTCATTCGACGACATGCTGGCCGAGGTGCAGGCGTTCCATCACAAGCACCGATTCGCGGAAACCGGGGGTGAAGAACTGATCTATCGCGTCGCGTTGATGGCCGAGGAACTCGGCGAGATCTCGGAGTGCGTGACCAAAGGCAAATCGCGTGAAGAACTGGCCGAAGAGGTGGCGGATTTAATGATATTGCTCATCGGCACCGGCATCGCTGGCGGCTTCGACCTCAAGTCGGCCTTCTGGGCAAAGATGGAACGACTGCGCCAACGCGAGGCGCGGATCATTAATGGCCGCGTTCGGGTCTCTGATTTCGTCGGTTGAACGTCTGGTGTTGAACCTATTGACTTCCGCGTTTGGCGCGTCGTGCTCATGAAGCTCGTTATCTTAGACCGTGACGGCGTCATCAATGCCGATTCCGACACTTTCATCAAATGCGCGGCCGAGTGGGTCCCTTTACCGGGGAGCCTTGAGGCGATTGCCGACCTGACTAATGCCGGTATGACTGTTGCAGTCGCCACTAACCAGTCCGGGCTGGCGCGTGGCCTTTTCGATGTCGACACGTTGAATCGTATACATGCCGTTATGATCAGCAAGATCGCGGCCATCGGTGGCCAGATCGACGCCATTGCCTTTTGCCCGCATGGACCTTGGCAAGGTTGCGATTGCCGCAAACCCGCGCCTGGCCTGTTGCTGGCGTTAGCAGGCCGCTTTAGCGTACCGCTCAAGGACGTCCCGCTTGTCGGCGACTCTGTGCGCGATATAGAGGCTGCGGCGAACGTTGGCGCGGCGCCAATCTTAGTGCGTTCCGGCAAGGGACGAAAGGCGGCGCAACTGCTTCCTCCGGCTTTGGCCGGAATCACAATCCTCGATGACCTCCGCGCCGCCGTCCAATATATACTCCGCTGAATAACTTATGACCACGCTGCGTTCTTTATTGTTCATGGTGACCCTTGCCGTGGTAACCATCAGCTATGCGTCTTACATCATCCTGGCCGGAAAATGGATCGGACCTTCCGGCTGCCTGGCCGTCGCGAGCAACTGGTCCTATGTCTTGGTGCGAGCCCTGAAGACGCTATGCGGGCTGAATCATCGCGTGACCGGCCTTGAGAATCTACCGACAGAGCCCTGTATTTTGATGTGTAAGCACCAGTCCGCGTGGGAGACGATCGCGGTGCCGGGCCTCATCGTTGGCCCACAGGCATGGGTGTTGAAAAAGGAGCTTATGGCGATTCCTTTCTTTGGTTGGGCATTGCGCCGATGCAGGCCGATCGCGATCGATCGTAAGACGAACAGACAGGCATTGCGGCAATTGTTGCGCGAGGGGCAAGCCTACCTATCAGAAGGTTATTCGATCTTGGTATTCCCAGAGGGGACGAGAGTCCCAGTCGGAGCGCGAGCGCCTTTTAATATCGGCGGGGCGATACTCGCGGAAAAAGCGGGCGCACCCATTGTCCCAATTGCGCACAACGCTGGCGTATTTTGGAAACGGCGCGGGCTGCGGAAGCTGCCCGGATGCATTGAGTTGGTGGTTGGCCCCCCAATCCAATCCAGAGGCCGGTCAGCGAAAGAAATCAATACGTTAGCGGAAACCTGGATTAACGAGACCGTCGACGCCCTACCGCGGAGCGTCTAAGCGGTTGACGTCAGATATCGATATTCCCGGCTTCCAACGCGTTGCGTTCAATAAAGTCACGGCGCGGTTCGACATGCTCTCCCATCAGCGTAGTAAAGATTTGATCGGCCGCCACAGCATCTTCTATCGTGACGCGTAACAGGCGCCGGGTTGTTGGGTCCATCGTAGTATCCCAGAGCTGATCTGGATTCATCTCTCCCAGCCCCTTATAGCGCTGGATGTGATATCCGCGTTTGGCTTCCGTCATCAGCCAATCATAGGCATCCGCAAAAGCGTCTATGTCCCGGTCGCGCTCCCCACGAGCAATTCTTGCCCCGCGCTGAATCAGACCATCAAGCTTTTCACCCAGCGACGCAATTCGGGCATAGTCAGCCGAGTCGAAGAAGTCCAGGGGCACAACGCGCGGCTCTGGAATCCCATGCACCAATCGCGTCACTTCGATCCCAATAACCTGCTCATCGCGACCGACTCGATAGGCGATCTGATAGTCAACTGCCGGCCCACTCAGGTCAGTGAGGCGCCGGGTCAGAAGTTCGGCCCAAGCAGATAAGGCATTGGGATCGGCACGCAATTCGGCGGTGACTCTCGGCACATTGATCAGTTCAGCCAAGAATAACGGGTCATGCCGGGTGGCAAGCCGGATAATTATGGCACGGAAGATCTGATAGTCCCTTATCAGTGCCTCCAAGGCCACATCGGTCATCGGGGGCGAGTCTTCCGCAACCGACAACCTAGCACCATCAGTCGCTGCTTTGATCAGCGATGCGCCCATCTCCGCATCGTCGAGAAGATAGTCCTCTTGTTTGCCACGCCTGACCTTATAGAGTGGGGGCTGTGCGATATAGACGTGGCCCCTATCGACCAATTCCGGCATTTGCCGATAGAAGAACGTGAGTAATAGGGTCCGGATATGCGCACCATCCACATCGGCGTCGGTCATGATGATGATGCGGTGGTAACGGAGCTTGTCGGGGTTGTATTCCTCACGGCCTATACCGCAACCGAGTGCGGTAATGAGCGTACCCACCTCGGCAGAGGATAACATCTTGTCGAATCTCGCCTTTTCGACATTCAGAATCTTTCCTTTCAAGGGCAATATCGCCTGGAATGCTCGGTCTCTGCCCTGCTTCGCAGAGCCGCCAGCGGAATCACCCTCGACGATAAAGAGTTCCGAATGCGCCGGATCTTTTTCTTGGCAATCGGCAAGTTTGCCTGGAAGCCCCGCGACATCAAGCACGCCTTTGCGTCGCGTCATCTCTCTCGCCTTGCGCGCGGCTTCTCTGGCACGCGCGGCCTCCAGCATCTTGTTGGCGATAATCTTCGCATCGGCCGGGTTCTCTTCAAGGAACGTGTCTAAGTGCTCGACGACGAGCGACTCGACGGCTGGTTTCACTTCTGAAGAGACCAGCTTGTCTTTGGTCTGGGAGGAAAATTTTGGGTCCGACACCTTGACCGACACGACGGCTGTCAGGCCCTCCCTGGCATCGTCACCGATGGGCCTGGTTTTCTGATTTCGGTCTAGCGTTTCGCGTTCGATGTATTGGTTGAGCGTACGCGTCAGTCCCGCGCGGAAGCCAGCGAGGTGTGCCCCGCCGTCCTTTTGCGGAATGTTATTGGTATAGCAGAAAATTGACTCTTGGTAGGAGTCGTTCCACTGCAGCGCGGTTTCGACGCTAACCTCAGCACGTTCGGCGTTGAAGTAGAAGACGTTTGGATGAATCGGAGATTTATTCTGGTTGAGATGTTCGACGAAGGCCCGAATACCCCCAATATATTCAAAAACGGACTCCCGATCTGTTCGCATATCCTTAATGCGAATCCGTACACCAGAGTTGAGAAACGACAGTTCACGGAGTCGCTTTACCAGAAGGTCGTAGTGGAACTCCAAATCGGTAAAGATTTCCGCGGATGGCTTGAAGCGAATTGATGTTCCACTTGCGGACGCATCGCCAATCTCCCGAAGTGGATATTGAGGTTCCCCGAGGCGAAACTCCTGCTCGTAGAGTCGGCCATCTCTGGAGATCCGCAAGTGCAGGTGCTCGGATAAGGCATTGACAACAGAGACGCCGACGCCGTGCAAGCCGCCGGACACCTTATAAGAATTGTCGTCAAACTTTCCGCCCGCGTGCAGCACTGTCATGATGACTTCGGCGGCGGATCGATTTTCTTCCGGATGCAGATCGACTGGTATACCACGACCGTCGTCAGTCACCGTTACCGAGCCGTCTCCATGCAAGGTGACGTTGACCTCCTTGCAGTGACCGGCTAAGGCCTCGTCGATGGAGTTGTCCACAACTTCAAATACCATGTGGTGGAGCCCAGTTCCGTCGTCGGTGTCACCAATGTACATCCCTGGGCGCTTGCGGACTGCATCGAGTCCTCGGAGAACTTTAATATTGGACGAGTCGTAGGTCATGCGGGGATCGGTGTCCTTCAGTGATAAAGCGGTATTGCGCTGTGCTCTCCGCGGGATCGGGATCTAGATTCGCCACCGAGTTGCGGTACCGGGATAAGAAACCTGGTTTCGAATCCGAGATCAGTTGGCGTGAATGCAAGAGAGGAGCAACTGACAAGGCGGGCCAACCGCAGGATTATAGCGCGAAAGCAGGCTCTTGCGGCGCGGACTGTGCAGATGCGTAGCGGCCAGGTTCCGCGGCCTGGTGGCCCGCGAAGAGCCTCGGGGCAGGCATAAGCGCAATTACTCAGAGCGATCGGGAGCAGGATCCGTTTGTGCAACGGCGCCATGTTCCACGTGGAACACTGCGGTCGTCCTGGCTTGCGGAGTTGGGATAGCCGGCTCATCCAGACTGGTCACCAAGGCTTGGTCGCCAGCATTGATCAACTGCGCCAACAATTTCTCTTGCGTCGCACGATCTAGTTCCGCACCGAGGTCATCGATCAACCAAACAGCCCGCTCACCAATCTGCTCAAAAACCACTTGCTCAGCCGCAAGCTGCAGCAAAATACCCACTAGCTTATTTTCTCCGCGAGATCCCACCCAAGCCATCGAATCCTGAAAAAAATGAAAATCCCCCCGCGCCGACGATAGGAACGAATAACCGCGTGCGATATCCGCATCTAGATGCGAATCCAGCCAGGCAGGGATATCCACGGCGGCCGGCAGGCCCGAACGCCACTCCAGGCTCAGGCCTTGCGCCGCGGGATAATTCCTCGCCACCTGCTGGAACGCGCGCGCAAGCGACCCAAGCAAGTGAGCCCGGAGAGCGGCGATCTCGGAGAGCACCGAGGCATATTCCAAATCCCAGACAGGCTTCCCGCCGCCACCTCCCTTGAGCCAAGCATTACGCTGCGCCGCGACCCGTCGATAGCGTGCTCGAACCGATTGGAACCGATGTTCCACGTGGAACAGATTCCAGTCGACGAACCGACGCCGCAGCCCCGGTTCTCCTTCCAACAGCAACTGCATGGATGCGCCGATTAACCGAACATAGAAGCTGCGCCCAGCCGACTGCGTCCCACCCCGACTTGGAATCACCAGGCGTCTCGTCCACCGACCCGTCGAATCTGTCACCAAGGCATCGATCCGCGCTGCCCCGGCGCCGCGAGTCACCAAGGGGCCGAATCGACGTCCCCGAAAACTTGATCCACGGCTCAGCAGATAAACCGCTTCTAGCAGACTCGTCTTCCCTGCCCCGTTCTCTCCGACCAGCCAGCCCACACTCGCCGGGAGACGAACGTCGACCCCGGACAAATTACGCAGCCCGGAAATTCTCAGCCGTTCAATTCTCGCCACTGAAGCGCGACGTCGTCACAGCCGCATCGGCATGATAACGAAGGTCTCGTGCTCCGCGCCCTCACCCTGCCAAATCGCGCTGCTATCGGCATCTCGAAACACGACTGACACACGGGGTTGCTCAACCGCCTGAATCACGTCCAAGATGTAAGCAACATTGAACCCAATCACCACCGTGTCCCCGTCATACTCAATCGCAATATCGTCATCGGCCTGTTCCTTCTCCGGATTATGCGCCTGCAGCCCCAACAGGCCTGGTGCAAAGGTCACCCGCACCCCCTTGTATTTCTCGCTCGACAGAATCGCTGCTCTATGCAGCGCCGCGCGAAGCGCCTCTTTATCGACCAGCGCGCGCATTGGTAACCCCGCCGGAATAACCCGTTCATATTCCGGATAGCGGCCGTCGACCAGTTTCGAGACAATGATGGTCTCGCCAAATGAAACCCTTATGGTTCGATCCGAAAGCTCAACCTTGACGAAGGCATCCTGCATCGGCAACAACCGCTTTAACTCGATCACAGCCTTCGCTGGAACTATGACCTGTCGAGCACTCTGCTCGTCGTCCAGCCCACTACCAACATCTGAGACCAACTTTGCAAGCCGATGACCGTCCGTCGCTACCGCCGTGATCCGATCCGCCGCGATCTCCAGCATGACGCCGTTGAGGTAGTAGCGGACATCTTGCTGCGCCATCGCGAACGCCGTCTTATCCATCATCGCCTTGAGCACGGATGACGGCAACTCAAGGCTCAAGTCAGCGTCTCCCACCTCTATTGACGGAAAATTCCCAGCCGGGAGCGTGCTCAGCACAAACCGACTTCGACCCGAAGAGACCAGCGCCCGCTCCCCCTCCGTGCGCAGCTTAATCCGAGCGCCCTCTGGCAATGCCCGACAGATATCGACAAACTTTCTAGCCGGGAGGGTCGCCTCGCCTTCTTCGCTGATCTCCGCATTCACCTGAGTGCCCACCTCCAGTTCCAGGTCGGTCGCGCGTATTGCCAGTTGGCTCCCGGTTGTTGACACCAGCAGGTTACCGAGGATGGGCAAGGTCTGGCGTCTCTCAACCACCCCCGACACCGCCCCAAGTGCGGGCAATAGCGCCGCTCTGGAAATTTCGATGTTCATGCCCGGGATCTCCTTACTGTTATCTATTTAAATAAAGGAGTCATAGTAACAAGCACGGTGCATAACCTCGATCCAAACTGAACACCAAGGAACGCCGGCAAGTTATGACGATAAAAAGCTGTGGTCAGATAGCCGAGCGCCGTGTGGGTAAGCGGCCCATGCATCTGCTGCGAAAACTTGCCCATAAGTCATCCGCTGTCAAGACGTCAAGGTTCTCAACAAATTCTTGTAGTCTTCTTCAATCAGTTGATCACTCTGCCGCAGTGCCGCCACCTTACGCGTCGCGTGAATCACCGTGCTGTGATCACGACCACCGAACGCAGTGCCGATCTCCGGCAAGCTATGCTTTGTCAACTCTTTCGCCAGCGCCATTGCGATCTGACGCGGTCGGGCGATGGTGCGAGTTCGCTTCGCCGAAACTAGGTCAGCAACCCGGATCTTGAAATAGGTAGCAACGGTCTTCTGGATATTATCGATCGTCACTTGTTTGTCTTGGGCAACGAGCATATCGCGCAGTACTTCGCGCGCAAACTCCATGTTGATTGCCGTACCTGTGAATTGCGCGTTGGCGGCCAGTCGCCGCAAGGCTCCTTCTAACTCTCGAATGTTCGAGCGCATTCTCTTCGCGACAAAGAAGGCGACGTCTTCTGGAAGATCCAGTTTGAGCAACGCCGCCTTGCTATGCAGGATCGCTACCCGAGTCTCTAAGTCTGGTGGCTCGATAGCAACCGTGAGCCCCCAGCCAAAACGGGACTTGAGCCGCTCTTCGAGACCCGCGACTTCCTTCGGAAATCTATCGCTCGACAGCACGATTTGCTGCTTGGTCTCGAACAATGTATTAAAGGTATGGAAAAATTCTTCTTGCGACCGGTCCTTGTTGCCGAAGAACTGGACATCGTCAATCAGTAAAGCGTTGACTCGCCGATACCGCTTCTTGAACTCATCGATCTTGTTGTGTTGCAAAGACCGAATCATGTCTGACACAAAGCGCTCCGAATGGACGTAAACGACCGAGGCACTAGGGTTGGTCTCGACGATGATGTTGCCGACGGCGTGCATCAAATGCGTCTTACCCAGTCCAACGCCACCATAAATGAACAGCGGATTATACTCTGTCCCGGGATTGCGACCGATCTGTATCGAGGCTGCACGGGCGATCTGATTGGACTTACCTTCAACAAAGGTATCGAAATTAAAGTCTGAATTCAGATTCCCCTCAAGACGCCGTTTCACCAAGGCCTCGCCAGTGCAAGCGTTTGGGACAGCGTCGACATCGCCCGACCTGACCGCGCCCTCCCTTCGCTGGCCAGGCCCAGATAGCCCGCTGACGCCGGACTTCGGCTCGTCGTTCGCATTGGTTGCCAGCGAACCGATCTCAAAACTGATGCGCTGAATACGACCCCCGCTAACCTGCGCACAGAGGATCGCAATCCGTTGTTCATAGTGCTCAATCACCCAGTCTTTGACGAACCGATTCGGCGCGTAAAGATGCATGCACTCGCCTTGATCCTGCGCCTGCAACGGCAAAATCCATGTGTTGAACTCTGCGGAGGTTAGGTCTTCCTGAAGCAGACTCGAACACTCACCCCAAACCTGCACCATCGTGATCGGCCCCCTTAGGACTCAGTTGAAAATATGATTTACGCAGCCACGCACACGACAAGTGGAGATCCATGCCTAACGCACCACCGGCCACCCGGACAGGCTAGCCCAACCTGACTGAGCCGAGATTCAGCCAATGTCCAAGGCTCCCAGCAGATCGCACGAGTCGCGCCCCAACTGAACATGAACGCGCACCAGTCTAGCCTGGTAAAGCCCAGTTATCCACAGCCGGCATCACAAACCGACGGATCGTTTTCGATTGACCAACATAGCTCTACAAGCTATTATTGCGGGTCTTTTTTCCCTTGGGCTGCGCGCCAATTGACGCACCGCTTCAGGCACCAGCATACGCAGCGTTCATCCGTAAAGGAGATGTACCGTGAAACAAACATTCAAACCGAGCCGCCTCAAGCGTGCTCGCACGCACGGCTTCCGCGCCCGCTCCGCTACCCGCAGCGGTCGAAAAGTGCTCCAAGCACGTCGCGCCAAAGGCCGGTTACGACTCGCTCCGTAATCAACAGGAATCAAGTGCGCCAGCAGTGCCTACCAGTCAAGACCAGGAGTCGCGAACCTTCGTTAACGAGTACTGAGCACCATTTCAGGAGGCCCAGTAACTAGCCCGCGGACGCAGGGCTTGGACGGGAACGCTAATTCACTGGGAACGCTAATAGGAACAGGCCGACGCGATTCGCAATGCTGCCCGCCAGCATTCCAACCAATGCAAGTAGCCCGGCATCGGACCGCCTCGACACTGCGCACTGCGAGGGCTGACGACGCCGTGACGCCTCTAACCGAGCGCTTCCCGCGTGACAAGCGACTTCTTCGAGAATCAGACTATCGCCGGGTGTTCGCGAACCCCATCAGATTCTCTGACCGCTATTTCACGCTGTTGGCACGGCCGCAAGACAACACGGCAGACCACCGATCGCCTATGGGTGCTCGGCTTGGTCTTGCAATTTCTCGCAAATGTGCGCCTAAGGCGGTTGACCGGAATCGAATCAAGCGCTTGATTCGGGAAAGTTTTCGGTGCTATCAGCGCGGTCACCGGCGTCCCGGCCCGCCACCCGACCCCAGATCGGTGCTAACGGCTGACTGGCGCCCAAAACCACATCTGGATGTCGTTGTGATGTGCCGGCCAGCTGCACGCGCGGCGGATAATCAAGCCCTGCTGGGCTCACTGACCAGGCTCTGGTCGAAACTTCGGGAACTCGAATGCGCAGGCTCGCCCAATGGCTCATCCGTGCTTACCAGCTCATGCTGAGCCCCTTTCTCGGCAATCATTGCCGTTTCTATCCCAGTTGCTCGCAGTACGCCCTCGAGGCCATCGGTCGGTTCGGCGTCTTGCGCGGCGGCTTCATGGGCTTGCGCCGCCTGTTACGCTGCCATCCCTGGCATCCCGGCGGCCTCGACCCCGTTCCAGAGCGCCTTTCCGACCCCCTTTCCGATTCAGCGAAACCCTGTGACCATGGATAACATCCGGCTTCTGCTCGTCCTCTCCCTGGGCGCCGTCCTGTTTTTGATCTATCAGGCATGGGTGCAAGACTACGGCCCAACGCAACTGCCGCCCACCGCGTCGGAACCGTCCCTGGACGCAACCTACGCCGAAGATTCCACCAGTGCCCCGCTGGATGCGCCAGACGCGCCAACCCCGGCGACACCTGCTGCCGACGCCAGCATGCTGCCCGGCGATGCCAATGCGCAGTCCGTTGACGCCTCCGGTCGGCTGATTACCGTCGACACCGATCTCGTCCGCGCCGAGATCTCAACCGTCGGCGGCACCATCCAAAGCATGTGGCTCAAGCACTATGCTCAGGTCGCCCACCGACCCGACGACCCCTTTCGCCTGCTCAAGCCACAGCCGCCGAACATGTTCATCGTGCAATCCGGCTTACTCGGCGGCGACATTGAGCTGCCAAACCACAAGGCCGTCTTCAGCGCTGACCAGTCATCGTTCGAGCTGACGCCGGACGCCGACTCGCTCAGCGTGCAACTGCGCTGGGCTAACGCTGCCGGTATTGAGGTGATCAAGCGTTACCGTTTCGAGCGTGGCAGCTACGTCATCCAAGCCGAGCAAGAGATCATCAATAACGCAACGGCACCGCTGACCCTTCGCGACTACGACCAATTGCAGCGCACCGAGCTCTATGACCCGGGTAAGTCCAGCTTCATCCACACCTATACCGGTGCCGTCTACTACGGCCCCCAGACCAAGTATAAAAAGGAATCCTTCGACGACATCGCGACAGAGCCCTTGGACATCGTCATCATTGATGGCTGGGTCGCGATGATCCAGCATTACTTTATGGCGGCCTGGATTCCACCGACCCAACGCGAGGAGACCTTCTACACCAAGGCCATTAATGGTCAACGCTTCATCATCGGCATGTACTCGCCGACGGTAACGATCGCGCCTGGGGGAACATACACCTTCAGTAACCGGTTATTCGCCGGGCCCAAATTGCAGGATAAACTCGCGCAGGTTGCCCCAGGCCTAGAACTGGCGGTCGACTACGGTTGGCTCACCATCATCGCCCAACCCATCTACTGGCTCTTGTCCAAGATCCACGCCCTGGTCGGCAACTGGGGCTGGGCGATCATCATCCTCACCATTATCATCAAAGGCGCCTTCTACAAACTCTCGGAGACCAGCTATAAGTCCATGGCGAACATGCGCAAGCTCACGCCGCGCATGCAGGCCCTCAAGGATCGCTACGGCGACGACAAGGAACGCCTCAACCAGGCGATGATGGAGATGTACAAGAAGGAGAAGATCAACCCGCTTGGGGGGTGCCTGCCAATCCTGGTGCAGATCCCGGTCTTCATTGCCCTCTATTGGGTGCTGCTTGAAAGCGTCGAACTACGCCACGCGTCTTTTATCTTTTGGCTGGACAACCTGACCGCGCCCGATCCGTACTACGTGCTGCCGCTGATCATGGGCGTCTCGATGTTTATACAGCAGAAGCTCAACCCGCCACCGCCGGACCCGATCCAGGCAAAGGTCATGATGGCCTTGCCATTCGTGTTTACCGTGTTTTTCGCCTTCTTCCCGTCCGGCCTAGTGCTGTACTGGACGGTGAACCAACTCCTATCCATCGCCCAGCAATGGTATATCACGCAACGCATCGAGAAGGCCGAGGCACAAAAACGCGCCCACTAACCGGTTTCCCCAACGTCTCCGGGGCACCAGCCCGCGCGCCCAACTCGCCGACCCGCTCGCCGACCCATGGGCGCGCGTGACACCATCGCCGCCGTCGCGACCGCGGCAGGTCGCGGCGGTATCGGCATCGTTCGCGTCTCCGGCCGACAAACGGCCGCGATTGCTCAGGCACTGCTCGGTACGCTGCCAAGGCCGCGCCACGCCGCCTATTGCCCTTTTCTTGATGGCAACGCCGAGGCCATCGACAGCGGCATTGCGCTCTATTTCCCCGCGCCGCGCTCCTTCACCGGCGAGGATGTGCTCGAACTCCAGGGGCATGGCGGCCCGGTCGTGCTCGATCTCCTGCTGAGCCGCGTGCTCGCCCTCGGTGCGCGCTTGGCCCACCCCGGTGAATTCAGCCAACGGGCCTTTCTCGAAGGGCGCATCGACCTCGCTCAGGCCGAGGCCATCGCAGACCTCATAGACAGCGCCACGAGCGCTCAGGCGCGCCTCGCGACGCGCACCTTACAAGGCGCCCTATCGCAGCGCGTCGACGCCCTGCTGAACGCCCTGACCCGGTTGCGCGCCTTTGTCGAGGCCACACTGGACTTTCCAGACGAAGAAATCGACGGCATCCAAGATTCCAGCGTCCGTGATGACCTGACCAATCTGATCCGCGATACCGGGGCCCTCCTCGCGGAGGCACATCGCGGCGAGCGCGTCCGAGACGGCTTGCTCATCGTCATCGCCGGTGCCCCGAACGCCGGGAAATCCAGCCTATTAAACGCCCTCTCCGGCAAGGATGTCGCCATCGTCACGCCAATCCCCGGCACTACCCGCGATCTGTTGCGCGCCGACATCGAACTCGACGGCTTGCCATTGCGCATGATCGATACCGCGGGCCTGCGCCTCTCCACCGATCCAATCGAACAGGAAGGCATCCGCCGCGCCCAGGAACAGATCGGCCAGGCCGACCGCGTCTTGTGGATGATCGACGACGCCATGGACCCAACCGCAAGCACCGTCGACCGCTGCCGCGTTCCGGCTGGCGTCGCTCTCACACTGGTTCGAAACAAAATCGACTTGACCAATCGTCCGGTCGCACTAACAGCGCTCGACGACGGCATCACCGAGGTCGCCTGCTCAATCCAAACCGGTGCCGGACTCGCGCTCCTGCGCGATCATCTCAAGGCCAGCGCCGGCTACCAAGGGCCGGTCGGCAATGCCTTTAGCGCCCGCCGCCGGCATCTCAATGCCCTAGAGCAAACCGCAAGCCACCTCACCGCGGCAAAAGACGTCTTCGACGCCACCAGTTCCACGGAATTGATGGCCGAGGACCTCCGCCAAGCCCAAAAAAGCCTCAGCGAGATCACCGGCACCTTCACCGCCGACGACCTACTCGGCAAGATCTTCGGCGAGTTCTGCATTGGCAAATAAGACTGACTGAGTCAGTCGGTCAGGCGCGCTCGTCCGACGCATCTGCAACGCTGCGCTCTTTACTATTAGTCTTAGATCTAAGACCATAATAGTAATAGGCTCCGTGCATAACTTGATAACTTTCATAAAAACTCCATTTTTCCGAGTGTTACGAGATCCTTGAGCCGTTCACCGCTAGGTCTATGCCCTGTCTATGACCTGTGGATAAGCCGCACCCCAAAAAGCATCCACTGTTTATTCACAGAAGACGAAGTCCGCTTCTCAACAGCTTTTCATCACTGGTTCGAACCGCGCCTCTAAGGCACGAACAGACCGCGTCGCGCGCGTCCCTGTCGCTGACCCGCGCCCGCCGCGGCCTCGGCTGCCCCGAGCAGCGCCGCGTCTGGCGCCTGTGCCAGCAGGGCCGCCGTCCGCGCGGTGTTTGGTTCAGTTACTCGGACCTGGATGGCGATGTGCTAAAAGACGTCAGTTTTAAGGTGCCTGCGCGCAGCTCGGTGCCGCTTGTCGGTCCGTCTGGCGCAGGAAAGTCTACGGTGGCGGATCTTGTCTCACTCGTGCTGCGGCCGCGGTGCGGTAGGCTCGTTGTGCCGCGGAGTGTGTAGATGTTCCGGGCGGGACCCTAAGCAAAAAGAAGGGGGCAAAAAGAAGGGGTTTGTCCGCTTCGGCTTCGCGCGTTCCGATTGAGCAACGCGGTTCTGGTTTCGCCGCAGAAGCCGCGGAATTTGTTCCTTCCCGGGGTTGATGAGAAAGCACAACGAGGTGGGTGAAGATGAAGTCGCTACGATGGTGAGACGACCTGTACAACGGGCGGCCCTAGCTGCGGCACCATCGCCGGGACCAGCCGTGCGGCATCGGGTGGCTCAAGCCGAGCCGCCAGCCGGAGCCTTAGAGTACGGCATCTATGACAATGTGCTGCTGGTGCCTTCCCGCTCGCGTAGCGTGTACCGCAACATCGATGGTGCGGTGTTCGATGCCGCATTGTCGCCGCTTCCGGAATCGCTGCTTACGCGTACCTGGCGGGATGGGCAAATCGGCGTCTTTCCGAAGCTCGCCGGTGTGGATGCAGCAACGGCGCCTTTGGTTGACGAGACACACATTTACGGCGGCTACTTTTTCGATCACTTCGGGCATTTCTTGCTGGAATCATTGGCGCGCAGTTGGGCGGTCGAGGCGGTGGGACCGCTGCCCTTTGTCTGGGCCGCGGGCGGTCCGGTCAATGTCTGGCAGGCGGAGATCCTCGCCCTTCTTGGCATGCGTATGCCGCAGCGATTCCCGGACCGACCGACCCGCTTTCGACGTCTCATCATTCCGAGTCCCGGCTATCGTGTTCAGGGTGAGTTTCACAGTGGGCATGCACGCTTTCTCGGCCAGTGCAGACCGCGGCGGTCGGGGTCCGACCATGTCGGTGATCAGCGCGTTTGGCTGTCGCGGACGGGCAACCGCCGGCTCGGGCGCAGCGCCGGGGAGGCAAGGCTTGAGAACGAGCTGGAACGGCGGGGCTGGCGCGTCCTGCATCCCCAGGGGCTTCCCGTGGGCGAGCAACTGAGTGTGCTGACCGACGCTGCCGTCGTCGCCGGCCTCGAGGGCTCGGCTTTCCATGCGGCGATACTGCTTGCGCAGCCGGCGTCCCCGTTCGTGATCTTGCGGCGAACGGCGAACCGCAACTATAAGGTTATTGCCGCACACAACGGCAATCTGACGATTGACCTATTCGGCGCCTTCTGTATTGATCATCGTGAAGACTTGTCATTGCGTCGACCCACCGCGACGGCGGCTTCCGTTCACCGTATTGCCGACGCGATTGAGCGGCGCAAGCGCCGCCCGGAACGCCTCTCCGTACTTAAGCGCCGCTGTGAGCGCCTGCTGGATCTGGATTCTTGGCTCCGGCGTCAGAAACGGCGGCGCATCAGGCATGCGGTTGCGTGGTTGCGGGCAAGGCTGCTCAAGCGTATTCGGAGGCGACTTGCCCGTTAGTGGCCTCTATCTCGGAGAACAACTCGAGGTAGCGCCGAGTCATAACCTCCAGTGCAAGTGCAGGTCCGGAAAAACGCGAAGCGCTCGCGGCAGAAGCGGAGTCAGGCGCGGCGTAGCGGTTCGGTCGCGAAAGTCACCGCCGATGCGTTCGTTATGCCAATCGTTTCGATCATTCGTCGTGCGCGAGCATTGATCGCGCGCCAGACACGAGAGCGCTGCCTCAAGAACAGGGGATTAATACTCCAGGAATCTCGAAAGTCGAGTACTGTAACAACTCGCGTTCGCAGTTGAGCTCCACAGGTTCGCTTTAGACCGTTTCTGCGCTCTGGAAGCGATGACCGCGGGCCCGGCGCCAACGTAAACGGCGGTATCATGCGGGTCAAGCATCTAATCAAGGGGGTAGCATGAGAATACGCATAGTTGCGCGTGCGTGGCCGAGTTGGCCGAGTAGATGGCGCACACGCGCCTGGCGAGAGACAAGATCATGAGCTCATCAAATTGAAAAAGGTATCTCCTACCCAGAACGAAGCGCCCGTGCGGGGGCACGGATCTGGCATCTCCCTCGTTATTCCCTGCCATAATGCGGAGCCCTGGCTCGCCGAGACGTTGAATTCGGTATTGGCGCAAAGCCTGCCGCCGGACGACTGCCTGGTCGTTGATGACGGATCCACGGATGCCAGCCGAGCCATCGCCGAGTGTTACGGTCCGCCGATTCGCGTGATATCGCGGCGCGGCGGAAGCGCGGCGGCAACGCGCAACCTCGGCGCGGCCGAGGTCGGTGGCCAGGCACTGATGTTCCTCGATGCCGATGACGTGCTCGACCCGGGCGCACTCGAGACCCTGTGGGAAGGCCTCGCGCAGGCGCCCGAGGGGATCGCGCTGGCCCCCTGGCGCCGTCTTGAGCTTGACAGCGAGCGTGTCTGGAGGGTGCGTCCGCCGAGCTGCGCCCCTCGGCGGCTCGGGCAGGATCTGCTGTCCGCTTGGCTGACCGGTTGGTATCACCCGCCGTGCTGCGTGCTGTGGTCGCGTCCTGCTCTTGAGCGAGTAGGGCAGTGGGACCCCCTCGTCGGGTGCAACGATGACGGCGATTTGATGATGCGGGCTCTTGCTTGCGATACGCCCTTCGTGGCGGTGGTCGGAGGTGGCGCCTTCTATCGGCGCCTGCCGGCCTCGCACCCCTCCCTGAGCAGCACCCGATTCAGCTCTAAAGGTATCGAGAGCCGGCTCTATGTGCTGGAGAAGATCGCGCGGCTGCTGGACTCCCGAGGACGGATGCGCCGTTATCGCGGTCCCCTGGGCGAGGCGCTAGAGCGAGTCATAGCGGACTGCGGCGTCGAGCACGCGGATCTGGCCGAGCGCGGGCGGGCCCTGCTCGCGTCCTTCGCCGAGCCCCCCTGGCGGCGGGCGCCGCGGGGCCTGGTAGTGAGGATTGCGGAGCGCTTGGCGCGGCTGCGTGGTGCCGATGGCTCCGGTCCGGTCAGACCCGTGAGCGCCCCTATGCAAATCGCTGGCCCGTCTCTCTCGGCGACTCCAGCGCCCCGAGTTTCCGTGATCCTACCCGTGAACGACCGTGCGCCAGTGGTGGGTCGCGCGATCACCAGCGTGCTGGAGCAATCCGTCAGTGATTTGGAGCTCCTTGTCATTGACGACGGCTCCACCGACGATCTCGATGCAGTGCTGCGGGACTTCCCAGACCCTCGGCTGCGACTACTTCGACATCACCCCAGACGTGGGGCTGCGGCCGCTCGCAATCGGGGCCTCCGCGAGGCGCGCGGTTCCTATATTGCCTTCTTGGATTCCGATGATTTCTGGTTTCCAGGGAGCCTCGCCGCGCAACTGGCACGCTTCGATGCGGCGCCGCGGGGTACCGGTCTGGTCTTCGGGTTGGTCGAGCGGCGCGATCACCAGGGGCGGCTTTCGGTAGTGGGCCACCCGGCTGATGGGGACATACATCGCGCGATGCTGGCTCGTAATGTCGTGATCGGGCCGCCAGCCGTGATGCTGCGACGCGAAGTCGTCGATCGCGTGGGGTTGTTCGACGAAGGAATGCCGGCGTGCGAGGATTATGACTACTGGATCAGGGTGTCGCGTGATTTTTCCGTTGCCTGCATCGAGCAACCCCTGTACCGATGGCACGACGGCCACGACCCGCTGGGAAAGCAGGGCTCTCGGCTATCAGACAACATCCCTGCGAACCTGCGGGCGCGCGCCCGTCTGTATGCGAAACATGGCGCGGCGATGCGGGCGGCCGGAACCGCGCACCGCTTCTTACTCACCACCGCCCAGCGCCGGTTGCGCCAGCGGGGGGCCGGCGGCCAGCGAGAACTGTTGATGGCGATTCGTTTGCGTCCGATCTGGCCGCTGTCGTGGGCCTGGCTTTGCTACGGTTTACTACCCTGGTTTGTGCGCGAGCGTCTGCGCCGGCTGCGATGGCTGGCGGCCGGTCAGGCGGCGGGCGCGCCGCCCGCGCCCCTAACCGGCGCCGGTTGAGATGTCATGAGCAGGGCCTGGCGAACAGATTCTCTCTGACCCCAATCCATGCGGAGCAGACGATGCCGGTCACCGGGAGTCCGGTTAACAGGATCACCGAGGTGCTGCGCCTGAAGCCCAAGGCGGAGCTCAGTCACGCGACCATCGCCCGGCGGTGGGATTGTCCTAGAAACGGCGGTTGACCGCTTTCTTGTAGGTCTAACTGCATAAGCCCACCAAGATTTACAGCCGACGACCGCTCACCTCCTGGGTGATGCGCGCTACGACCCCCATGGCACGCCCCGCGCGGCCCCCAGTTGCGTTACAAGAAGGTGCCGCTTGCTGGGAGGCGGCGCAGGGAGGTCAAACCAACGGACGCGGCCTCGTCGCCGCCGGGACGCCGTTGGGCTCGGGCCTGAGGGCGAAGAACCGCGTTTGCGGCACCTGTTCTCCTTCGACCACATCTCGCAGAAAGGGCGTTTCCTCCGCTGAGAAACGGCGCTTCCCTTCGTAAACTGCTGGTTGAGTGCCGGCTCAAGAGATCGGTCGCACCGTCGCCGGCAGGGCCTCCGGACAGCATGCCGATGAGGTCGCGGTAGTCCTGCAAGCTGGGGAAATTGGCCGAGTCGCGCAGCAACGAGGCTTGCGCAATGCGCCGCTTGATGTGCCCGTGCGGCGATTCCACGGCGCCGTTCTCGTGACTGACGCCGCGGTTGTTGCGCGTGGCCGTCATGCCATAGTGCGCGCATAGCTGCATGTAGCGCTCGGTGAGGTCCGCTTGGGCATCCCTGCTGAGGTTCTTGTGCGCCGCTGAGAGGCTTCGATGCGGTGCTCCAACGATGCCCCACCAAGGCGCCACAGCGCCTCTTGCAGTTGACCCACCTGAACGGGATTTCGGAATCATTTCACCAACGGGCCTTGCTCGAAGGCCGCATCGCAGGCGAAACTTGCCGCATGGGTCGGGTTATTAATACTAATCTTAAATCAAAGATCATAGTAATAATAAGCCCTGTGGGTAACTTGATTTCTTTATAAGTTATTTAATTTTCATAGCCTTATGGAATTCTCTAGATATTGACGACGGGACCTTGAACCTGTCTAAGACCTGTGGATAAGCCGCACCTCAAAAACCATCCACTGTTTATCCACAGGAGACGCCGTCCGCTTCTCAACAGCTTTTCATTACTGGTTCGAACCGCGCCTCTAGCGCACGAACAGACCGCTTCGCGCGCATCCTGATGCTGGGGGAGACTGCCGGCGTCAAGGTCGCCGATGGCGCCAAAGTCGGGCTGCTGGCGTGCGGGCGGAGCAACCGATGCTCGTTGCGCTGACTGAAGCGATGGCCCTCCAATCGGCTCCGCATCCAGACATCGCCATTGCCGATCGGCTCTGCCGCCGCGCGCACGAAGACCTCAAGCGTCAATACCGATTCGTTATCGATCCGGAGGCGAAGGACAATCCGATCCACCCAAGTGCGGCCCCGGCCATCTCCACCGCGATCCCCGATCTGCAAGTCATCGTCCTGCACCGTGACGCCGCGAACCGGGTCTTCGTCTGTGGCGCGCCGCAGCTGATCGGTGCCGACCGTGGTGCACGCGCGAAGCGAGGCGGCGGACCTGTGCCGCCGGCTCGACCCCCGCCGCTTTCTCAACCCCGGCCCCCTGTGGTGGGCCTTCGACTGGCGCTCCGCCTGGACCTGCCGAAGGACGACCTGGAGGGCTTTCTCGCCCATCGCGGCGCGCTGCACTTCGGCGCCGACTGCCCCAAGCCCCTGCGTCTGGCCGTCGCCCGGCAGCTCGTCAAAGACCGCATTGAGGCGGCCAAGCTCGGCCCGGTCCTGCCGGGCCAGGCCGAGCAACTCACCGCCCATGTCCGCCGCCTGGGCGGGCGCATGCCCCCGTCTGGCTGGCGCCGCACGGCAAAGAGGTCATGAATCTGAGGTATCCCCGCAAACCGGGCCTGGTAGTTAGACGCTTCTCCAGTGGTCGATCCTGGTTCCGTAGCTGGCGCGTCGCCCGCAAGCGGGCTCCTACAAGCCGCCGGGGACGGCCGATGTAGGAGCCCGCTTGCGGGCGACTAGGCCGACGACGCCGGCAGTTAGTGAGGATCAGGACAGTGAGCCCAACTGGCGTCCGGCCTGCTTTTGGGCGATCGGTCGCGGCTCAAAGGCGTCGAGCCTGAGCAGGCCGAGCGGCTCGGTCGGCTGCCGGCAAGCCTGACTGCCTGGATCACCCTGCTTGAGCATTGGTACGAGGAGCAATGCATGTCCCACTTGACCGATGATCCCTGCCGCCGCGGCTACGACAAGCTTGGGGCCCTGGGCGCGGACGAAGCGGCACCAGGACTCGCCTTGGTGCGCGACCTTGCGCTTCATGACGAGGGTTCGCGGGGATC
>JGI12109J20283_10074970_pt1 | contig 56266 bp, 48 predicted proteins | sample ElkSlonscriptome_12_FD_20283 | JGI IMG/M metagenome (IMG submission 20283)
TATTGGCGGTGAGAGAGGGATTCGAACCCTCGATACGTTTCCGTATACACACTTTCCAGGCGTGCTCCTTAAGCCACTCGGACACCTCACCGGAATATTGATTGACTGCTGTCAGAACATCATTAGACAGGCGCCTTAGGGACGGCGCGAGGCGCGTAACATAGCCCAGGCCCGGGGGGATTACAAGGGAGCCTACTGGCGTAGCGTGCGGGGAAGAATCTGTCCGGTGTCCACCGGATCGGAGCTCCGGTAGACATTGATATCCAGCCCGCCGCGGCGCAGAAAGTTCATGGCGATGAACAGCTGCTTAGGCGCTACAGCCTTGAACAAATCCCGATAAATCCTTTCGCAGCATTCCTCGTGGTAACCCTGATGTTCCCTGTAAGAACAAAGATATTGCAGCAAGCACGCCGCGTCCAGCCTGTTGCCGCTATAGCGTATTTCGACGCTGGCCCAATCCGGTTGCCCGGTTACCGGGCAGGTGGAGCGAAACAGGTGGGAATAGTGCGCTGCATCGGCGACCCTATGTTGGCTGACTTCAAGCAAGTCCGCTTCGGGTTGGAACACTTCGACGCTGATGTCCTGAAGGTCCAGGGACTCGCCCCTGCGCGCACTGGTTTCCGCGGTAGCTCGGTTGACGTCTGTCAGTAAAATTTTTACCGGGGACTTGCTGACTGCGGCAAGGTCTTTTTCCATCACTTCAATCAAACTACGGCGGTCACTGAATCTTTCCTGGTTAAGGGAATTCAGGTAAAGCTTCAGGGATTTTGATTCCACAATATTCTGCGAATCCGCCGAAAAAAATAACTCACCCAAGGCCACCTGGGGCTTGCCGCGCTGGTTCAGCCAGGACATCTCGTAGGCATTCCAGTGATCCAAGCCATGCATGGGTACGCCCGCGTCCAGATTCAGCCGGGAACGGGCGGCCTGACGAGGAATAGCAAAGAGCACACCCGGGTCGTATCCATTCGGATTCGCGACCTGTTCGCCGAGGGGATTAGCGCTCATGGTTTTCTCCTAGTGGCGAATGCCGGTGCCGTTGCGAAGTAACCAGATACAGGCAGCGTACAGCAGCACTATAAACCCACCTAATATGAGGAAGGCCCAGTGCACGGCGACGTCGGAAGTGCCAAGAATCCCGAAGCGAAACGTATTGACCATATAAAAGATGGGATTGAGCCCGGACACGACTTGCCAGAAAGTAGGCAAAAGCTGAATCGAATAAAAGACCCCGCCAAGGTAAATCAGTGGTGTCAGAACAAAGGTGGGAATGATGGAAATGTCATCGAAACTGTTGGCGAAAACGGCGTTAATAAAGCCAGCCAGAGAGAACACCATGGAGGTCATAAGAATCACGCTCACGGTTATCAGCGGGTATTCAAGGCGCAAATCAGCGAAAACCATGGCCATGAGCGTGACTATGAATCCAACCGCAAGTCCGCGCCCCATGCCGCCAACCACGAAGCCAGTAAGAATGACGTAATTCGGCACAGGCGACACCAGCAGCTCCTCGATGCTACGCTGGAATTTTTGCGAGAAGAAGCTGGAAACCACATTCGAGTAGGAGTTTTGAATGACTGACATCATGATCAGGCCGGGAACGATGAACTCCATGTAATCGAAGCCACCCATTTCACCAATGCGGCGGCCAACGAGATTGCCGAAAATGACGAAGTACAATCCGATCGTGATCGCCGGCGGCACCAGAGTCTGCAGCCAAATTCTGGTAAAACGCCTGACTTCTTTTATGACGATGGTTTCGAACGCGATGAACTTGTGGTTGTTGAGCATTGCCGTCAATTGCCGTTTTTGGCCAGTCGAGTGATAAAGAGTTGCTCCAGCCGGTTGGTCTTGTTGCGCATACTGGTGACCCTGATGCCCTGTTGTTCGAGTGCCGTAAACATTTCGTTGAGCGCCGCACCAGAGGCAATTGTGACTTCTAGAGTGTGCTCGTCTACGCGTACTGACGGCATGTTCGGCGCCAACTGTTCCGAGCCCTCGAGCAGCGAGGTTGATGTATCGAGTATAAAAGTCTGGGAATCAAGCTGCGTCAGCAGGGAGCGCATGGAAGTGTTTTCTATAATCTCGCCTTCGTCGATGATGGCGATATTGCGACAAAGTTGCTCCGCCTCCTCAAGGTAATGAGTAGTCAGAATAATTGTCGTACCATTGTTATTGATTTCGGTGAGGAAGTCCCACATTGATCGGCGTAATTCAATATCCACTCCAGCTGTTGGCTCATCAAGTATCAACAGCCTGGGTTCGTGAATCAGCGCCCGCGCGATCATTAGACGCCTCTTCATGCCGCCCGAGAGCATGCGTGAGCGGTCGTTACGTTTGTCCCAAAGCCCCAGCTTGCGCAGGTACTTTTCAGTTTGCTCCCTGGCGCGTTTGCGCGGCAGACCATAATAACCAGCCTGAGTAGCGACGATGTCGCCCACCCTTTCAAATAGGTTGAAGTTCACTTCCTGTGGAACGATGCCCAGGTCAAGCTTGGTCTCATAGAGGTGTGTCTCGACATTCCTGCCGAAGACTTCCACCCGACCGCCGGTCTTGTTGATCAGTGTAGAGATAATACCAATCGTAGTGGACTTGCCGGCACCGTTAGGGCCGAGAAGTGCGAAGAAATCGCCCTGGCTGACTTCAAGTGAGATACCCTTGAGCGCCTCGAAGCCATTGGCATAAGTTTTACGCAGGTCCTGAACTGAGATTGCTACGGTCATTGATTCGATGGTGACGGGAAAAGAGAGCAGTGTGCTGGTTTATGACGTACCTTGGCAAATACGGATCGCGGTCACCAAGAAAAAAGCCCGATCCGGAGATCGGGCTTTTAGATAATGGCGTCCCCTAGGGGTTTCGAACCCCTGTTGCCGGGATGAAAACCCGGTGTCCTAGGCCTCTAGACGAAGGGGACGCAAACTGTGCCCTCGAGGGCAATTTCAGCGAGCCGAGGATTCTAAAAAGCTTGGCATGATCAGTCAAGCGATTTTGGGCCCTGCTACCGCTATTGTAATCGGTGCTGCAGGAGTCAGCCTTGATGTTGACAAGGCGAAACGTAAATTCAGTTTACTGAACGGCAGGAGCCACTTGCCGGGCTCTTGCCGGGCTACCAGTCCGCAGTCCCTTCTTACTCGCGCTGAAGAGATATTGAATTTCAACCGCCGGCGTCCTGTTTTTGATAGACTCAGGGCGAAATGAAGATTCTCGCCGCGCCATGGGTGTGCGCTGCCGGACTAACGAAGTGGAGCAAAGAGGTCTTATAGCCAATGGTAGCGTTCTTTTCCATTGTGATGGCAGTGCTTCTGCTGGGTATTACAGTCTATGGATTGCACAAGTACCAGACCATGGGCGTCGACTATCCGGACCGCTCCGCTGCACTGCCGCCACTGGGTGACGATGAGGCCACGTCCGAGCCTCGCGGGGAAGGTCTCCCCCCTGAATACGCTCCCGTTCCTCGAGATTTGCCCCGTGCAGAGGACAATCAAGCGAGCGTTAGGCGGCTAAAGCCAAAATCCGGGACGCAATCAGTTGATGAGGCTGAAAACGAGGCACAGACCGCCGTAAAAAACTGGCTGGACGAAGTTGCTGAACTCAAAACTCAGGGAGATCTCAATCTTGCGCTGGACCGGTGTGAGCGGGAATTTCCCCTTTGGGGTGCCTATAATCAAGCATGCATCATCCTTCGTGCAATGCTTCGACAGGTACCGGCGGCGGATCAGGACGAGAGCCCGTTGCTGGAAAAACTTTATCAGCTTGCTGCGGCGGCAGAGCTCCTGCACGACAAGACTGACGCCGATGATTCCCTGCCCCTGGGGCAGATGAAAGAGCTCGACCTCGGGCGCCTGCATGATCTCGAAAACCCCTATGATCAAATTGGCTATGCCTACCTGCGGCTAATTCGCAAGAGTGACATCAAGTTGATGCAGGCACGCTGGGGAAGGCCCCAGGAACATCAGCGCCCGCGTCAGTACCACGAGGCTGTCTGGCTGGAAATCAAGCAGTCAGGCCAGTCCAGGTCCGGGCCCTGACCACTGCAGCGCCATTGCCTTGACCCAATAAAATGTCTGTGAGATTCTGAAAGACGTGTGCTGGGAAATGGCCGCTGGCGTTCTGGACCACTAACATCTCCTACGGATTTCTTATCGATGCCAGCGGCAGAAGTGTCGCACAGAACAGTGGCCCTTAGGTATCTGGCTGAAAAGTAGCGGGATGAAAGCAAGCTGGATGACAACGATTCCGGTAGAGCTCGGACAGTAAAATCATGACTATTAACAAAAATTCCCATGAGGCAGCCGAGGTCAGCATCGATCATAAATTGGTCGAGGAAGGCACCCAGCAATTGAATAGTGAAATAGCGGTGCTGGAGACCTGGCTTCAGGAATTAGAAGGTTCCGACAGCGAAGACGCCGAAATCCTGGCAGCCCGCAAGTCGTATAACGACATGCTGCGCAGCCGAAGGGAAATGTTGAGCTCATTGACACGCCAGACCAAAATGTAATGCCCCACTGGCTCTTGGAGCCCACCCCTTCTCGACACTGTGGGCGGCCTAATAAGTCACCATTTATCCTACCCTGACGCGCTTTCTTCTATGTTGTCCGAAGCTCAAGCCATAGACATGCTCTCGCTCCAGGCCAGCATGAACGCCAAAGTCGATCCCGACTGGGTTCAGGCGCGCTACCCCTATCTGCGCGCCGTCGCCATAGAAGGAGCAGAAGCCATTGAACACCACGGCTGGAAGTGGTGGAAAAAACAGCATAAAGACCAGGCACAACTGCAGATGGAACTGATCGATATCTGGCACTTTATCTTGTCAGAAATTTTGTTGCGCAATGAGGCCCGCGACCAAACCCCATTAGAGGATCTGCGCACCGCACTGGGGGAAGCTAACGAGACTTCCTGCATCCGATTGGACGGGCAGACTTTCTTGATTGCCGAATTGGACCTGGTGCGTAAACTGGAACTTTTGATCGCCCTTGCCGTTGTTCGGCGCGTCGACCTGTCTCTGTTCAGTGCCATCATGGTGGATTGCGGCCTGGACTGGACTGAACTCTACCGCCAATATATCGGCAAGAATGTCCTCAACATGTTTCGGCAGGATCACGGCTACAAGCTGGGTCGCTACCAGAAAGTCTGGGGTGGCCGCGAGGATAACGAACATCTGGTTGACATTATTCATCGCCTCGATGCATCGGCATCCAGCTTTAAGGAACAAGTCTATCTGGATCTAGCCGCTGCCTATCCGAAGGATTGATGGCGGATGCGGCAACGGCTGTAAGATTGGATATGTCTCAGTAGTAGGCGTTCTCGCGATTACTGTGGTCGGTTACGTCACGAACTTCCGTTAGCTGCGGTATCTGCTCCAGCAGGGTTTTCTGCACGCCATGCTTCAAGGTCACGTCGACCATTCCACAGCCCTGGCAACCACCTCCGAAACGCAGGACGGCAATGTTGTCATCAGCAATCTCTTCTAGCGTAACCATGCCGCCGTGTGCCGCCAGGCCCGGATTGATCTCGTTATAGAGGACGTAATTGATGCGATCTTCGAGGGAACTGTCCTCGGAAATGGTCGGCAGTCGCGAGTTCGGCGCCTTGATAGTCAGCTGGCCGCCCATGGAATCTTTCGCGAAATCTACCACCGCGTCCTCGAGAAAAGGTATACTAGGCTTGTCAACAAAGGCCTTGAAGCCCTCGTATTCATTCACCAGATCGTCCTGTTTTTCTTCACCAGGACGACAGAATGAGATGCAGGTTTCCGCACGCGGTGTTCCCGCGTCAAGAATGAATACTCGCACAGCCATTCCTTCGACGTCCTGCTTTTTCAGCAGTTCATTCAGATACTCTTGCGCGGGCTCAGTAATTGCAACCATTGCTCTCCTTGACTCTTAAGATTGTTAGTTTGTCAGCGGTCTTGACTTAGTTTACTTCATTCGCAGTATGTTTAGAATACCCGAGTAAATTACTCGGTTAATAGGCCTGAAACAATACCTTAAACTTGTTAAAATAGGCTGACTTACCCGTACTTACAAGGAAATTTCGAACCAAATCATTATGGCTAGTAAAAACTCAGAATCTCTTCTCAGACAAGCACTTGAAAACCGGATCCTGCTGCTGGACGGTGCCATGGGCACCATGATTCAGTCGAAGAAACTGTCTGATGCAGATTTTCGCGGCGAACGCTTCAAAGATTTCCCCCATGACCTGTCTGGGAACAACGACCTGTTGACACTCACCCAGCCCGACCTAATCCGAGACATTCATCGCGCCTATTTGGAAGCCGGAGCCGACATCGTTGAGACGAACACCTTTAATGGTACGCGCAGCTCCCAGGCTGACTACCACCTGGAAGACATCACCGAAGAATTGAACCGGGAAGCAGCTCGGCTCGCCCGGGAGGCCTGCGACGCAGTCACCGAGAAAGAACCAGATCGGCCCCGCTTCGTGGCAGGAGTCTTGGGACCGACAAGCAAGACTGCCTCTATCTCACCGGATGTGAACGACCCCGGTTTTCGCAATACCAGTTTTGACGAGCTGGTACAGGACTACGCCAACTCCACCCGCGGCCTCATTGCTGGTGGCGCGGATATTCTGTTGATCGAAACTTCATTCGATACCCTCAATGCCAAAGCCGCCATCTTCGCGATTCAGGAAGTATTCGAGGAGTCCGAGCAAACCCTGCCGATAATGATTTCGGGCACGATCACCGACGCTAGTGGCAGAACACTCTCCGGTCAGACTGTGGCCGCCTTCTGCAGTTCAGTTGCCCATGCCAAGCCGCTGTCGATCGGTTTCAATTGCGCGCTTGGAGCTGACCAACTCCGACCCCACATCGAAGAGACTTCGTCCATAGTACCGTTTTATGTCTCGACTCACCCCAATGCCGGTCTGCCCAACGAGTTCGGCGACTACGACCAATCCCCGGAAGAAATGGCCGAGAAGATGGCTGAGTTCGCGGACAAGGGCTTCGTCAACATAGTGGGTGGCTGTTGCGGCACGACGCCGGAGCATATCAGCGCCCTGGATGAAATCCTTAAAGACAAGGCTCCGCGCAAACTGCCGGAGATCGCGCCCGCCTGCCGTTTGAGTGGGCTGGAGGCGTTTAATATCGATGCAGACAGCCTGTTTGTAAACGTGGGTGAACGCACCAATGTCACCGGATCAGCGCGCTTTGCCAGACTGATCCGGGAGGAAAATTATGAAGACGCCCTGGACGTCGCTCGCAACCAGGTGGAGTCCGGTGCCCAGATCATCGACATTAATATGGATGAAGGCATGCTGGATTCTGAAGCCGCCATGGAAAAATTCCTGCGCCTGGTGGCCTCCGAACCGGAAATAAGCCGGGTTCCCGTCATGGTCGATTCCTCCAAGTGGGAGATCCTTGAGACCGGCCTGAAGAACATCCAGGGCAAGCCGGTCGTGAACTCCATCAGCCTTAAGGAAGGTGAGGAAGATTTTCTGAAAAAGGCTCACCTTTGCCAGCGCTACGGTGCTGCCGTAATCATAATGGCTTTCGATGAAGACGGTCAGGCTGACACCCTGGAGCGCAAGAATGCAATCTGTGAACGCAGCTACAAGCTACTGCGGGAAAAGCTCGATTTCCCCGCCCACGACATAATTTTCGACCCCAACGTTTTTGCTATCGCCACCGGTATCGATGAACACGACAACTACGCAGTCGATTTCATTAACTGCTGTCGCTTTATCAAGGAAAACCTGCCCCACGCCCTGATCTCTGGCGGTATCAGCAATGTCTCCTTTTCCTTCCGCGGCAACAATACCGTACGCGAAGCGATTCACTCGGTGTTTCTCTACCATGCCATTGACGCCGGACTGAGCATGGGTATCGTCAACGCGGGCCAGCTCACCGTCTACGACGAGATTCCGGAAAAACTCAAGAAAGCCGTGGAAGACGTGGTCTTGAACCGGGTTGACGAAGGCGCCACCGAGGCGCTTATGGACGTAGCCCAGGATTACAGTGGCAGCGCCGAAAAAGAAAACAAGGAAGACCTCTCCTGGAGGGAAAAAGACGTCGAGGATCGACTTTCCCATGCGCTGGTCAAGGGAATCACCCGGTTCATCGAAGAGGACACTGAAGAGGCCCGAAAGCGGTTTGACCGCCCCATCGAAGTCATTGAGGGGCCGCTTATGCGCGGCATGGACGAGGTCGGTGACCTTTTCGGAAGCGGCAAGATGTTTCTACCGCAGGTGGTAAAGAGCGCACGCGTGATGAAGCAATCCGTGGCCTACTTGCTACCCTACATCGAAGCTGAAAAAACCGAAACGACGAAAGCCAAAGGCAAGGTGCTGATGGCCACGGTCAAGGGAGACGTACACGATATCGGCAAGAATATCGTCGGCGTGGTGCTTGGATGCAATAACTACGACGTGGTCGATCTCGGCGTCATGGTGCCCTGTGAAAAAATCCTCGACACCGCCAAGAAGGAAAATGTAGATATTATTGGCCTTAGTGGTTTGATCACACCTTCGCTGGATGAAATGGTACATGTCGCCAGTGAAATGCAACGCCTGGATTTCAACATCCCGCTATTAATAGGCGGCGCGACCACTTCCAAGGCGCACACGGCAGTTAAAATTGAACAGAACTACAAGAACGATATCACTGTGTACGTTCCAGATGCGTCGCGCAGTGTCGGCGTCGTCAGTAATCTCCTGAACGACAACGCCAAGGAGTCATACTGCCAGAAGATCCGCGAAGACTATGAAGAGGTTCGCAAACGCACTTCCAGTCGCAGCAAAAAGCGCAAGGTCATCAGCTACGAAACGGCTAACGCCCACACGCCGGAGATAGACTGGTCAGACTTTCAACCCAGCGAACCGACATTCACCGGCACCAAGGTATTTGATGACTATTCGATCGAGAAGCTGATCGATTACATTGACTGGACGCCGTTCTTCATTACCTGGCAGCTCAAGGGCAAGTTCCCGGCTATCCTGGAAGATGAGACCGTCGGTGAGGTCGCCACCGATCTCTACAACGACGCAAAAAATATGTTAGATAAGATTGTCTCGCAGAAATTACTCAAAGCTCGAGCCGTATTGGGGTTCTGGCCGGCACAGCGTCACGATAAGAATGATGTCGTACTTGGCAGTGGCAATGGTGCCGAAGAACCGGTGGCAACACTGCACTTTCTGCGTCAGCAAAAAAGTAACGGCGGCGGAGACGGTAACTACAGCCTGGCAGACTATATTGCTCCCGAACAGAGTGGCAAGACTGACTACATAGGTGGTTTCGTGGTTACCACGGGAATCGGCGCAGATGAATTGGCCGGTCAGTATGAAGCAGAGAATAATGACTACGCCTCGCTGATGGTCAAGGCCCTTGCAGACCGACTCGCCGAAGCCTTCGCTGAACACCTGCACGAGCGTGTACGCAAGGAATTCTGGGCCTACGAACCCAAGGAAGCCTTGAGCAATTCGGACCTGATCGCAGAAAAATACCAGGGCATTCGACCGGCGCCCGGTTACCCGGCCTGTCCCGATCACAGCGAGAAGACGACTCTGTTCGAATTACTGGATGCCGCGAACGCCATTGGCGTCGAGCTCACCGAGAGTTACGCGATGACGCCCGCTGCCAGTGTCTCGGGGCTGTATTTCTCGCACCCGGAGGCACGCTACTTCAATGTCGGCAAGATCACCCAGGATCAGGTCGAGGACCTGGCTGCTCGCAAGGGTGTAGATACCCAGGCAATGGCCAAGCTCCTCGCACCGAACATGGACTAGCTTGGGTTTTAAAACGCCACTCCACATTCTCTGATGCCAGTGACAGACGATGTACAATTACGACCAATATGATCATCAGATGCTGGCCGATCGCGTCGCCCAGTTTCGTGACCAGACAGACCGTTATCTCGGCGGCAAATTAAGCGATGCCGAGTTCCTGCCGCTACGGCTGCAGAATGGTCTCTACATCCAGCGCATGGCGCCCATGCTGCGCATCGCCGTACCTTACGGCATGTTATCAGCAAAACAGTTACGCAAGCTTGGGCAGATCGCCCGCGAATTCGATAAGGGCTACGGTCACTTCACCACGCGCCAGAATATTCAGTTCAACTGGCCAGCTCTGGAGGATGTGCCCGACATTCTGGCGCATTTGGCAGAGGTGGAGATGCACGCGATCCAGACTAGCGGCAACTGCATACGCAACACTACCACCGACCAATTTGCCGGCGTTGCTGCGGATGAAATTGAGGACAGCAGGCCCTGGTGTGAAATCATTCGCCAGTGGTCCACCTTCCATCCAGAATTTGCCTACTTGCCAAGGAAATTCAAGATTGCCGTCTGCGGGACTCGGGTTGATCAAGCCGCAACCCAGGTTCACGACATCGGCATCTACATGAAGCGGAATTCACAGGGCGATATCGGTTTTCGGATTCTCGCCGGTGGCGGACTGGGCCGAACCCCAGTCATCGGCGAGGAAATATTCGAGTTTGTCGACAAGCCGCACTTGCTGACAGCGCTCGAGAGCATCATGCGCGTCTATAATCGACTTGGCCGGCGCGACAATAAATACAAGGCAAGAATCAAGATCCTGGTGAAAGAAACCGGAGTGCAGGAATTCCAGCGCCTGGTTTTGGCGGAGTGGGACAAGATAAAGGACGGACCACAGACTCTCACAGACGCGGAGATTGAACGCTGCAAGGGATTCTTCACCGACCCAGCCTATGAGAATCTCCCCGACTCGCCGGCCGCACTCACCACCAGGCTGGAAACCAATATCCTGTTCAAGAATTGGGTTGATCAGAATGTGCGCCCCCATCGCAAGGCCGGCTATGCCATAGTGACCGTCTGTTTCAAGGAGACCGGAGTAGCGCCTGGCGATATAACGGACACGCAATTGGACTACTTGGCCGATCTGGCTGAGCAGTTCAGCTATTCAGAAGTCCGGGTAACTCATCATCAGAACGTCGTTCTTGCTGACGTTCGCCAGGACCAGCTCTACGACCTATGGCGTCAACTCGAGAAGCAGTCCCTGGCAAGCTGCAATCTTGGCCTGTTGACCGACATTATTTGTTGCCCCGGTGGCGATTTCTGTGCTCTGGCGAACGCCAAGTCCATTCCTATCGCCGAGTCGATACAGCGACAATTTCCCGATTTTGACGAACTCCGGGATCTTGGCGATCTGAGAATCAATATTTCCGGCTGCATGAACGCTTGCGGCCACCATCATGTCGGCAACATTGGCATCCTCGGGGTCGACAAGAAAGGCGAAGAGTTCTATCAGGTCACTCTAGGTGGGTCTTCAAGAAACGAGGCCAGTATTGGCAAAGTGATCGGGCCGGCTTTTTCTCAACACGAAATCCCCGACGTCGTGACCAGGATAGTCGACGTCTACAGGGCCAACAGACAACAAGGCGAGGAGTTCATCGATACCTACAGGCGCATTGGCATGAAACCGTTCAAGGAGAAGGTCTATGCCAACATTAATTAGCCATGGCAGGATCGAAGCACAGGACAAGTGGACACTCTTAAAAGAGGCAACTGACCCCGATGTTTTGCAGGTCGTTCAAGGTAAAAACCTGATCCTGCCGCTGCAGTTCTGGAAGACCTACCGTCAGGAAGCCGACGACTATTCCGGGGACATCGCCTTGTGGTTGGACAGCCATGAATACGTCAATGACATCGGTCCGGCGCTGCACGACTTTCCGTTAATCGCATTGAATTTTCCGGTCTTTGCCGATGGTCGTGCCTACACCAATGCAAGAGAACTGCGTGAACAGCTGAAGTATGAAGGCCAGATTCGTGCCATTGGTGATGTATTGAGAGATCAGATTTACTACATGTCCCGCTGCGGCTTTGATGCCTTCGCCCTGCGCCACGACCAGGACCCGGAAGCCTGTCTCGCCGCCTTCAACGATTTTAACACTGGATATCAGGCTTCGATCGCGGACCCCCTTCCCTTGTTCAGACGACGCTGACTGGCTATAGTCGACACAACCTCCCCCCCCGCGGCTGCACACATGAATCCGGACTCCCTGCTTTTTTCTTTCTTCCTGATTTTTACCAGCGCAGCGATTCTCTCCACGGTAGCGCTCTTCGCGCGCCAGCCGCTGCTGGTGGCCTATATCGTGGTCGGCGTTATTCTTGGCCCCTACGGTCTGGGGTATGTCGCGGAAGCCAATTTGCTGGCTGATATAGCCGAATTTGGCATCATCTTCCTGCTATTTCTGCTGGGCCTTGATATGCAGCCCAGCAAACTAACCGTCACCCTGCGTAATACATTTCTGCTGACTCTGGCCAGTTCGCTGGCGTTCTTTCTTCTTGGTTTTGGCACCGGAATAGCTTTCTCCTTTACAACCCTTGAAAGCGTTGTCATCGGCTGCAGCATGATCTTTTCCAGCACGATTATTGGCATCAAGCTGCTGCCGACTACCGTGTTGCACCAGAAACATATGGGAGAAATCATGGTAGGCATTCTACTGCTTCAAGATTTCATCGCCATTTTTATCATCGCTTTTCTGGATTCAGGCAATATTGATGAATCCAATGCCTTGCAGGTTCTGCTAGCTTTTCCCGTGCTACTCTTGCTCGCTTTTACCATGACCCGGTTCGTGCTGATCTCACTAATTGCGCGCTTCGATCACTTCAAAGAGTATATTTTCCTGCTGGCCATCGGTTGGTGCCTTGGTCTGTCGGAATTAGCCGCCTGGATGGGGCTGTCCGCAGAGATTGGTGCCTTTGTGGCTGGTGTTACCCTGGCGACGAATCCGATATCGCTGTTTATTTCCCAGTCTCTGAAGCCACTCAGGGATTTCTTTCTGATTCTATTTTTCTTTTCGCTCGGCGCCCAATTCAATCTCGGGTTGTTGTCTGAGATTATGGCGCCGGCCCTGTTGCTTGCCGCCCTGGCGCTGAGCATGAAACCAGTTATCTTCCATTACCTCTTGCGCCGCTTCAGCGAGCGCAATCGCCTGGCCTGGGATGCCGGCCTGAGGCTTGGCCAGATCAGTGAGTTTTCCCTACTGATTGCATTTGTTGCCTTGCAGTCAGCGGTCATTGGTGAGGTTGCGGCGCTAACGATACAGGGTGCGGCCATAGTAACCTTCCTGATCTCGTCCTACATCGTGGTCATGTATTGTCCTACACCAATCGCCCCGAATCCAAAGTTGAGGCGGGACTGACGCTGATCGCTTCAGCGGTTCTCGGTATTGAGCAGGATACGACCCTGAGACTGCCCCTGCAGCAGCTTTTGCAGACTCTCGCCAAGGGCATCGAAGCCAATCTCGGTACATAAGGATTCCAGACACTCCAGCTTCCACTGCTTTCCGAGCTTGTCCCATACCGCCTGTTTGCTCGACTGCGGCAGCTCTACCGAATCGACGCCCAATAAATTCACACCACGCAGAATGAAGGGAAATACCGACGACTCGAAGCCAGCGGATTGCACCATGCCACACGCAGCGACGCTGCCACCATAGGCGAGAGTCTTGATGAGATTGCTCAGAGTAACGCCCCCAACGGTATCAACGGCGCCTGCCCAACGTGGCTTCTGAAGGGGTTTGGAGTCCTCCTGCGACAGCACTTCCCGACTCAACACTTCACTGGCACCTAGCTGCTGAAACCAGTCGGAATGGTTCGGCTTGCCGGTGCTGGCCACCACCTGGAACCCCAGGTGCGCGAGTAGCGCTACCGCAATACTGCCGACGCCACCACTGGCTCCACTTACGACGACCTCACCCTGGTCTGACTTAAGGCCGTTGAGGATAAGCTTTTCAACACACAGTGCGGCAGTGAACCCAGCAGTCCCAAGAATCATCGCTTCGCGCAGGCTGAGCGTCCCGGGTTTGCGGACGCACCAGTTTGCTGGCACGCGGATGAATTGTCCGAACCCACCCGCAGTATTCATTCCCAGATCGTAGCCCGTTACGATGACTTCTTCACCGACTGCAAAAGTGGCGCTTCTACTTTCAACCACTTCTCCGGCTGCGTCTATACCTGGCGTGTGGGGGTAGGCGCGGGTGACTCCCCTGTTACCGCTGGCGGAGAGCGCATCCTTGTAGTTCAAGGATGAGTAGCGAACGCGTACCAACACCTCTCCTGACGGCAGGTCCTCAGTAGTTAGAGTCTTGAGATCACCGACGAAACGTTTTTCTTGAATCTCTTCAACAACGTAAGCCTGATAGTTGGGCACCGTGGACTCCTTGATTCATTTTTAATGAGGCTCTAAATGACGGAAACAAGTCTCTCCGTGGCTTTCAGTCGACACGCGCTGCCATTCCTTGACTGCCAGCCAGCACGCCGACGAAATAGCGTCTTGCCAGGCGCGCCGAGTGAAAGCCCAAGGCATGTCTGCAATGTTCAGAGCATCCTTAGTCGAACTTACTGATAATTCTCTTCGTTCGGTGACTTGAAGAGACGCTGGAATACGTGCTCCATGGAACTGGCGAAGGCCTTGCCGAGTTTATCCTGCAGGGATTTTTTTAGTTCAAACTCCACCTCGAACACATCGGCTGCCTCACAGGCTGTCACGATGCATTCATCGCTGGTCCGGATATCGTCCACCATGTAGCGCTCTTTCGCCTGACTGCCCAGCCAGGTCTCGCCCGTAGCTACCTTGTCGATGTCAACACTGGGTCGATGATTCTTGACCCAATCCTTGAAAATCTGATGAATGGTCTCAACATCTTCCTGCACTTTGTCCCGGCCCTTCTTGGTGATCTCACCAAAAGAAGTTAAGGTGCGCTTGTACTCGCCGGCACTGATCATCTCGTAATCCACGTCGTACTTCCTGAGCACGCGATTGAAATTGGGCAATTGTACTAGAACCCCTATAGAACCGATTACCGCAAAGGGCGCCGCGACAAGTTTGTCGGCGAGACAGGCCATCATATATCCACCGCTGGCAGCAACCTTGTCAACGCAAACAGTCAGGGGAATCTGCTGATTCTTGATCCGTGTGAGTTGTGAGGCGGCGAGACCATAGGAATGGACCATGCCGCCGGGGCTCTCCAGACGCACAAGCACCTCATCACTGCCTTGCGCCATGGTCAGCACGGCTGTAATCTCTTCCCTTAAAGACGCCACTGCATCAGCAGCGATGTTACCTTTGAAATTGAGTACATAGACACGCGGTTTACGCTCTTCATCGGCGTCGCCCTCTTCCTTCATATGCGCCTTGAGCTCTTTGATCCTGGCTTTTTGCTCAGCCTTTAAACGCTTTCTCTCTTTTTTACTCAGAAGCTTGAAAGCGCCTTTTTCCAGCACTTCTTCGCGCAACGTATCGCGCATCTCATCAATATGATCGTTCAGACGGGTGACTTTGATTCGTCCCTTCCGCGGCTCCCTTCGCTGCCGCTGTCCGGCCGCTGCGATACTGCCGATGATGAGCAATGTAGCCAGTACGATAGTCGCAGCCTTGGCCAGAAACATGCCGTATTCAATCAAATATTCCAATCAGTTTTCTCCTCATATTTTTGGGGCCGGCAACGTTACAGTCGGCATTGTGCCTGCAAATATTTCGCTTTTCAAAGATCCTTTACAGGGAAGGATTCTACATAGGACTGCACCAAATGCCCGGCCACACTGAAGTTGGAACTGGGATAATCCGGCAAGTCGTCGATATCGAACCACCTGGCTTCTTCAATTTCTATGCCGTCGGGCTGCACTTCACCATCGAGAAAATCGGCCCAGTACCCCAGCATAAGTTGCGAAGGGAAAGGCCAGGACTGGCTCGCGACGTAGCGTATATTGTGAACCCGCAACTGGACTTCTTCATAAACTTCGCGATGGATGGTTGCCTCGGCATTCTCACCTACCTCGATAAACCCGGCCAGACAGCTGAAGAACCTGCCCTTGTAGCGGGCGTTCCTTGCCAGCAGGATCTGCCTTCCTCGGGTAATCAGTACAATGATGCATGGATTGATCCGCGGGAAATAACTGCGCCCGCAACGAGGGCATAACAAAGCCCTGTGCTCTGGATGTGCCCGATTGACGCAGCCGCAGGCACCACAGTGCCTGTGCGTTTGATACCAGTCGATGATTTGATGGGCTTTGCCGGCGAGAGAAAGCACCGCATCACCTTGACTCAACAACAGCCCCCGCAGCGAATGGCATTCCAAATTGTCATCTTGCGGCGATTCGACGTGAGCGGCGAGAAGCGCCTGGTCTCCCTCTTCAACCAGGTGGACCTGGGCTGATCCATCCAGGAGGCCCCGGGCATCTTCCCGGCTCCAGATATAACTGCCGGCCCGCGTCAATACTCCCCCTTCGCTGAACAGGACTAAACGATCGCTGTGCCGGGTCTGATCCAGCCGCAGGAAAAAGTTTCTTTCAGCCATAGTCCGTTCGCAGGATCAGGACTCAGCGTCAGCTTGTGACTGGGTGGAAGCGCTTTCCAACTCCAGCCAGAGGCAGCCTTTGTCGCTGGCTTGTTCAATCTCGGTTAGCCGTGTCCTGTGTGCGGCCTGCTCTTCTTCGGCAGCCATGATCACTGGCAACGGTGGTCGGTTTGGATCGAGTTTTCTGGCCTCTTTGCGTACTCCCGCTCGCGAACTGGTTTCCTGTCGCAGGGCGAAGCTCGACTGGCCGCTGGTCATCGCCAGATACACGTCTGCCAGTATTTCCGCATCAAGCAGCGCCCCGTGCAGTTCGCGCTGGGTGTTGTCCACGCTATAGCGCTTACACAGAGCGTCCAGGCTATTGCGCTGACCGGGATGCTTTTCCCGTGCCAGTTGAAGTGTATCGAGCACGGAACAAAGACTGTCAATATCCGCACGCTCGGATGCGCTCAGTCGAAATTCGGCATTGAGAAAACCGACATCAAACGGCGCATTGTGAATAACCAACTCGGCGTCGCGAATAAAGTCCACAAATTCCGCCTCGACTTGTGTGAACCGGGGCTTGTCGACCAGAAACTCAAGAGTGATGCCGTGAACCTCGATAGCCGCCTCGTCTATGTCCCGATCCGGGTTCAGGTAGCAGTGAAAATGGTTACCCGTCAAACGCCGATTGACGATCTCCACGCAACCGATCTCTATGACTCTGTGTCCCCGCTCCGGATCCAGCCCCGTTGTTTCTGTGTCCAACACGACTTGTCTCATTATTCCTCTGCGTCCTCAACTGCTCCGATCAGGGCAGTTCATCAATCCCCTGATTGGCCAGCCTATCAGCGATGTCGTTTTCCGGATGGCCACTGTGGCCTTTCACCCACTCCCATTGAATATCATGCCCGCTCGCCAGCGCATCCAATTGCTGCCAGAGTTCTACATTCTGAACCGGTTTCTTGCTCGCGGTTTTCCAGTTGCGCCGCTTCCAGTTCGGCAGCCATTCGGTAATTCCATTCAACACATATTTGGAATCGGTCGTGATATTTACCCTGCAGGGTTTGCGCAGGGACTCGAGCCCCTTGATTACCGCAGTCAATTCCATCCGGTTATTGGTGGTCATGGGCTCACCACCATGCAGCGTCTTCTGAGCGCCCCCGTAACGCAGCAAGACCCCCCAACCACCCTTGCCCGGATTACCCCGACAGGCACCATCCGTGTACATTTCCACTCTGTCAGTCACTGAGATGGTGTCATCGAATCAATGAATCCTGGCCCGCACTTTTTCCGCTGCCGGGAAGGCCGCAGTTCTTCTGGGCAAAGGCTGCCAGCGAGGTACAACGGGAGTCAGGGGTGCCACTTCCTTGACACAGACTATGAAATAGGCACCGCCCAGGGGGCTATGGAGTCTGTTACCTAGCCGTTCCAGCCGCTCCGCATACTGGAGCAGGCGCTTGTACTTAAAAGGGGGGAAATGCAGGCCGTAGTCGATCCGGTCCACGGTCAGATCCAAAAGCTGCAGCCAGTCAGTCAATCTGCCGCGGGAAATAAACCTGCCACGCCAGGGCAGCGTGTTTCGGCGTCTAAAAAGCCTCCAGAAGCCCCAGTGGCTGTAGCGATTGAAACCAACTATGAGCATGTGCCCGCCGGGCCTCAGCACCCGGGTGGCCTCACGCAGCAGTCGATGGCTGTCCTCGGTAAAATCAAGGGCATGATGCAATAGCACTACATCGACACTGTCGGTGGCCAGCGGCAATTCCTCATTGTCAGCGACTGCCTGCGTCAGACCAGGACGCCAGACTGGAGCAAACTGAATCTTGTGGCCAACAGGACTGGAATCCAGCATCGAGTAGTCCTGATGGCCTCCGAGCTGCAGGATGTGATAGCCAAAAAGACGGCTCAAGATGGGTTCCAAGAACGCTTTTTCGGCCGCAAGCACCTGCCTGCCCTGGGGTGTCTGAAACCAATGTCCGAGCAAACGCTGCAGGGAATCAGTGTTCGGTATCCCCCTTATCAGGCGACGGCGGGTTTCATGTTTGGAGTAGAAATTCATAAATTTAAAATTCGCAGCTATTGGGTAATTCTAACGCCGCACCCGGGTCAGCGCCACAGGCTCAACCCGGGCTCACTTGTAAATAGCCAGTGCCGATATATCATAACGAGGTTCATCGCCATCACTTTCCTACAACAAGTCAGGCTCCTTACATGATTGACAATATCCTCCCTATTCCAGCCTTTAGCGACAACTACATCTGGGCGCTGACTGACCGGGCTCAAGGTGTGGCTGGGGTAGTCGACCCGGGCGATGCGACACCGGTAATCGACTACCTGGACAGAGAAGGACTGAACCTCGATGCCATTCTAATCACTCACCACCACCCAGACCACACGGCTGGATTACCTGAACTCACCAGTCGCTATGAGCCGATTGTTTTCGGGCCGCATAATCCGCGCATCAAGGATATAACTCAGCCAATGAGCGAGGGCGACTCTTTGCAGATGTTAGGAGTGCAATTTTCCGTATTTGAAGTGCCGGGGCACACGCTGGATCACATCGCCTTTTTCGCGCGATCAGAGGCGCCGCCTGTATTATTTTGCGGTGATACGCTTTTTGCCGCCGGATGTGGCCGGCTCTTCGAAGGCACGCCAGATATGATGTATCAATCCCTCTGCAAGCTCGGGTCCCTTCCTGGACAGACACGTGTATACTGCACCCACGAATATACTCTGGCCAATCTGAGATTCGCTCAGGCCGTCGATCCGGACTGCGAACCTCTAAGAGCACGCCTGAATTCCGACGCGCAGTTACGGCTGGAAGGCCTGCCTACTCTGCCTTCAACCATTGCGTTGGAGCTGAAAACCAATCCTTTCCTGCGCTGCAGCGAGCCCCAACTGAAGGCGGCGGCGGAGACGCATTCGGGCAGGACTTGCGGGCGGAGCGTTGACGTGTTTGCGGCCATTCGCCAATGGAAAGACGAGTTTTAGAATCTTGAACACCCTCAATTGCAATCGGGACTGTCTCTGGGGAGGTTTGAGAACCCTGCTGGTTCCGACGATTTTACTGGTCCTAGGTGCTTGCCAGGTTGCTCAGCCTGGACCTGCTCTTGAATCTATTCTCGATCCCGCACTTGAACCTGCTTTCGAACCTGTTCCTGAAGCGTACAGTAGAAGCCCTGCGGTGCTGACGACCGCGACTCCAATTTCTGAAGTCAGTTGCGCAGAAATCGCGACCGTAAACAAGCCAATTCAGCAAGACCAACCGGCGGCAAGGGATCTTTGGCAAAAGCTACGTGCAGGTTTCGAACTTGAACAGTACTTCGATCACCCCGCAGTCGTCCAGGCCCGGCAAGACTATGCCAGCGATCCGGCGTTGATCACCCTTATACAGGAAAGGGCATCGCTGTTTTTGTACGAGATCCTGGCCGAACTCGACAAGCGGGACATGCCGACAGAGTTGGCACTATTGCCGGTAGTAGAAAGTAATTTTAATCCTGCAGCCTCCTCCGGCAAGGGAGCGGCTGGCCATTGGCAATTCATGCCCAACACCGCTCGGCGCTGGGGCCTGCAGCAGGACTGGTGGTACGACGGCCGCCACGATCCCATGGCATCCATGAAAGCGGCGCTCGATTATCTGGAAATGCTCAATCAACGCTTTGCTGGCGACTGGCTCCTCACTATAGCCGCCTACAATACGGGCGCGACAAACGTGAATCGCGCCATAAGGCGGCGCGAGCGCGCGGGCAAGCAAGCTGACTTCTGGGCCCTGCCCTTGGCCAGCGAGACGCGCAATCACGTTCCCCGGCTGCTCGCCGTTGCCAGCGTAGTCAATGACCCCAGCCTTGCTAACGCGCAGTTTGCATCCATTCCCGACCGGCCGGCACTGGAAAAAATAGACTTGGATGTACAAATCGATCTGGACATGGCAAGCCGGCTTGCCGAAATGAACGAGAGCTCATTACGATTCCTCAATGCCGGTTATCGACAATGGGCGACTCATCCCGACAGCCCCCAGCATCTGTACCTGCCCGCCACCAACGCGCGTAAATTGCGCCTGGCTCTCGCCCAGACAGATCCAGATTCCCTGGTGGCCTGGAAGCGCTATGAAATCAAGCCCGGAGACAACCTCAGCCGTATCGCCAAGCGTTTCAATACCCGGGTCGACGTTCTGCAGCGAGTTAATGACTTGCGTGATACCCGAATTTTCGCCGGTGCTTTTCTGCTGATTCCTCTTGACAGCATGGACGCTCAAGCGCAAATACCGGTAATCAATCGCGCCGCTGCAAGACCGGTTTTATCCGGCAGTTATACAGTCAGGCCCGGCGATACTCTGCACGCGATCGCGCGCAGGCTGCGGCTATCACTGGTTGAGATTCTCGACTGGAATCAATTAAGCACTACCGACACTATCTACCCCGGACAACGGCTGCGGGTCGCGGCGCCGGCCGACGTCGAGTAGTACAGTGACGCAGCCCACAGCGCATCCTTACAGGGCCGGCGTTAACGGCGAATTCCTCGGTCACCCGCGCGGACTGGTCATCTGTTTTCTCACCGAGATGTGGGAACGCTTCAGCTATTACGGTATGCGGGCGCTGTTGATTTTCTACCTGACTCAACACTTCCTCTTTTCCGATGGCGCTGCAGCCGGAATTTACGGAGCCTACATTTCCCTGGTTTATATAACGCCCGTCATCGGCGGCATCGTCGCGGATCGCTACCTGGGGCCGGTCAAAGCAGTGACACTTGGCGCTGTATTGCTGGTGGCCGGACATCTGGGCATGGCCATCGAAGGCAATGCGGCGACTGAGTTAATCGTAGGAGGGGAACGCTTGGTGGAGCGTGATCCCATCTTCCTGCAAATCTTTTATCTCTCTCTGGCTCTGGTCATCATGGGCGTTGGATTCCTCAAGGCCAACATTTCGACCCTGGTGGGGTCAATGTATGAACGCCATGATCCGCGCCGTGATGGAGCCTTCACGCTTTTTTATATGGGCATCAATCTAGGCTCCTTTCTTGGCGCCATAATCTGCGGATTCCTGTTGCAGTGGTTCGGGTTTAGCTGGGGCTTTGGCGCGGCTGGGATAGGCATGCTTTTTGGACTGTTCATATTTCTTCGTGGGCATCACCTATTCGGAGAAGCCGGCAAACCCAGGTTTCCGGAACAACTGCGACAGCGAGTGCTGCCAGGAATCTCTCGAGAAACAGCCATCTACCTGCTCGCCCTGATCGGCGTATTAATTTGCTGGCAGTTGATGCAGTACCGCTTCGTCGTCGGCAGTATCCTGGGCGGTTCTCTGCTGTTGATGACATTCGTAGTTGTTTTTTACGCCTTCAGCCAGTGCGAACCACACGATCGCAATCGCATGATTGTTGCCCTTATTCTGATGAGTTATCAGATATTATTCTGGTCGCTTTTCGAACAAACCGGAAGTTCTCTGAACCTGATGACGGATCGCAATGTGGACCGCAGCATTCTTGGCTATGAAATCCCCGCCGCTGCCTTTCAGTCGGTCAATGCCTTTTTCATTATCACCCTGGCGCCCCTGTTCAGTATGCTGTGGCTCGGATTGGCACGACGGGGACTTGAGCCGTCAACACCGATGAAATTCGCGCTGTCGCTGATCCAGCTGGGTCTCGGCTTCCTGTTCCTGGTCTACGGGGCATCCAGCGCCGGCGATCCCACCCGAGTGGCACTTATCTGGCTCATACTGCTGTACCTGCTGCACACCACCGGAGAGTTGTGTATATCACCGGTTGGACTCTCGATGACGACCAAACTCTCTGTGCCCAAAGTCGTAGGGATGATGATGGGATGCTGGTTTCTGGCGTCGGCAGCCGGAAATTACGTCTCCGGCACGATCGCGGCCATGACCGGATCCGATACACTTGGGGGAGAAGTTGTTGATGCCGGTGCCGCACTGAATAATTACATGGGAGTCTATACGACAGCGGGATGGTACAGCATTGCAGCCGGCGTGGCCGCCATGATCCTGGTGCCTGTTCTCAAGCACTTCATGCACGGCATCCGCTGACGTCCACGCCAGCCCCGCTTTGGCCTCTAATCGGGCTTTCCAGTAAAATAGATGGACTAGTAGCAATGTTGAATTTCGCAAAAAAGGATAGCCATGGGATTCTTGACAGGTAAACGTATTCTGGTTTTAGGTGTTGCCAGCAAGCTCTCTATAGCCTCTGGCATTGCCCAGGCTATGCACAAGGAGGGTGCCGAACTCGCCTTTACCTATCAGAATGAAAAGCTCAAGGCCCGCGTCAGCAAATTTGCCCAGAGCTGGGATTCCTCACTGATCTATCCCTGTGACGTCAGCGATGATACGCAAATCGACGACTTGTTTTCAGCCCTTTCAGAAAGCTGGGACGGCCTGGATGGAATCGTGCACGCGGTTGCCTTCGCGCCAGCTCATGAGCTGGATGGCAACTATGTCGACGTCACTACCAGAGAAGGTTTTTTGACTGCGCACGAAATCAGCTCCTACAGCTTCGTGGCGCTGGCTAAAGCCTCAAGGGAACTGATGCGAGGACGCGAAGGGTCGCTGCTTACCCTGAGCTATCTGGGCGCCGTTCGCAGTCTACCGAACTACAATGTAATGGGTCTCGCCAAGGCTAGCCTGGAAGCAAACGTACGCTACATGGCGGCCAGCCTGGGGCCTGAAGGAACGCGTGTGAATGCCATTTCGGCGGGTCCAATCCGAACCCTGGCAGCGTCTGGCATAAAGAGTTTTCGCAAGATGCTAGAGCACAATGCGCGACAAACTCCCCTGCGCAGAAATGTGACGATAGACGAGGTGGGAAACGCGGCCAGTTTTCTTTGTTCCGATCTTGCCTCTGGAATCTCGGGAGAGATTCTCTATGTCGATGGCGGCTTCAACACCACCGCCATGGGGGCACTCGATCAAGCCAAGGCCGAAGATGAATGATCTGATCTTGGGTATTCGTTCTAAAACTCCTCACTCAAGACTTCACGCCTCTGAATGTCTGCATTGTTGCGCAGGCTTGTAATGTACGACTGCAGGTCGCTACTGCCCATGGATTGAGAGATTTGGCTGCGCAGACTCTGTCGTTCCTGTTCACTTAGAGATTCTAGGCTACCTGGCGTCACCCCAGTCAATTCAAGCAACACGAAAGTGCCGTTGGGCAGAGTAATGCTGGCTCTTCCGGGTTCATTTTCGGGAGCCGGCATGGTGAAGGCCTGCTCAATTACCTGGCGATTCGCAGCATTGCTAGTCCGGTTGACTGCTTCCAGTTCCACCCATTGCAAGCCCTCTGCTTCCATAAGGGCGTCCACGTCGCCCCCGGTCTGAACCACCACTTCCATGAGCTCGCTACCAAGCTCCTGTACGGCCTCGCGTTCCTTCTCGGCCCGTAATAGCACAGCGATCTGAGGCCTGATCTCTTCGAGGGGTGGCACAGCCGCTTCATTGAATTGCTCCAGTCGCAATACGACGGCTTGAGCATCACTCAATTCAATGGCGTCGCTGTTATTTCCTTCCAAAAACACTGAATCTGAAAAAGCCGCATTCACGAGCTGCTGATTAGTGAAAAGACCGGTTCCGCCGCTGCGAGGGAAAGCCTGGCTGTGCTGAACTTCCAAGCCCAACTCAGTAGAAATATTCTCAAGACCTGCAGACTCGAAAGCCAGATTCGACAGTGTTTCCAGCCGCTCGCCGTAGATCAGCCCCACCTCAGCTGCCTTAATTTCCCGTTCAATCCGATCACGTGCCTCATCGAAACTGGGGAAATCCATGCTGGCCGCCTCGGTAAGTTTGACAATATGAACCCCGAACTCGGTAGTAACCGGCCCGGAAACCTCATCAACCTGCAGCGTGTCAAGTGCTTCTTCAAGCGGCTCAGGGAAGGCAGTGCCATCCGAGTAGCCTATATCACCGCCGGCTTCGGCAGAGACAGTGTCGCTAGATAGCTCAAGGGCCAGTGCAGCGAAGTCCTCTCCATCCTGGAGTCGGGCAAGCGCTGACTCGGCTGCGCTCAGCGCTTCTTCGGAACTCATCCCGGGACCAACTTCAAATAGGATGTGTGCTGCACGGCGTTCAGAGGCACCTTCGTAGGCGTCTAACTCACCCTCGTACTGGGCCCGAAGCTCTTCCTCAGCAACCTCTAATTCTTCGGCAATCTGATCCTGATCGAGCACGACATAACTGACCACAACGGTCTCATCCTCACGAAATTCTTCTTGATTCGCCTGGTAATAGGACTCGATTTCTGCATCGGTTATAGGCGAATCCACTGTCCTTGCGCCCATAGGGATTGATATGTAGCGAAAATCCCTTGTTTGCCGGGTTAATTCGGCGATGCGCTGCAATTCAGCATCGGTGACGAAATTGCTAGCGTTGACGGCGTTGGCAAGTTGCCCCAAGAGTATCTGTTGAGTGAGGGATTCTCTGTAGGTGGCTGGGGAGAAACCCTGTGTGGCCATCGTTCGCACTGCCAGGTCAGAGTCGAAACGTCCGCCAATCTGGAACTGCGGAGAACTGACGATGGCCCGGTCGATGCGTTCACTGGAAACTGTCAGATTACCCGACTCGGCTCTCTGCTGCAGCAGGGTTTCATCAATGAGCCGGTTCAGCGCGATTTGTTCGACCAGGCCCTGATCAATGCCCTGGACGTTGCCGAAGGAGGCCATCAGATTCTGACTAGCATTTTGAAGCTGTACTTCCGTTATCTCCTCGCCATTCACTTCGGCTACCTCCGGCGACCTTACGAATCCGCCGATAATGGACTCAACGCCGAATAAGGCGAAAACGGCCACTATGAGGCCAATAATGATCTTGGCGATGACACCCTGTGAATTATCTCTGATGTTTTGCAGCATACTTGCTTCCCGGTATTACCTGTGCTGTCTATTAGTCACTAACGATGCCTGATTATACTCGTAAAGGGACTGTTTCGGGTGGACTTACAAACTCAAAAGGCGCATCAAAGATGCGCCTTGTAGAAAATCAGCTTCCGCCGGGCCGCCTAAGGACTGCGGACAGCAAACGTCGTCAGTACATTACCAACTGCAACTGCAGCGGGAGTGCTCAAGATTTGAAGCTAACCCTTGCTGCCCTGCTCAGTCAGTTTCAGTCCCTTTCAAGCATGTTGAACAACCAACCCAAGCGCTTGAGTCCGAGCTAAATTTGAACAGGCATTACAGCTGAAATGGGTTTTGACATCTGCTCTATGGATAGAGCCCGAATAACGAGGTCAGGAATTCACAGAGTCCTTGAGTGCCTTGCCCGCCTTGAAGCTTGGAACCCGCGCTGCCTTGATTTCAATCGGCGCTCCGGTCTGGGGATTACGACCCGTGCGTGCGGCCCGGTTCTTGGTCGCGAATGTACCGAAACCGACAAGCACAACCGGATCGTCTTTTTTCAGCGAATCGGTGACAGCGTCCAGCATGGCGTCGATCGCTCTACCTGCCGCAGCTTTAGGCAGATCCGCACTTTCTGCGACAGCATCTATAAGTTCTGATTTATTCACATTATCCCCTTAATTTCAATTGGCGTTTAGTCTGGCAATTGTTCTTTTGAATCCCACGGATCCTGGCGCGACCGTTGAGTCAGTCGATATATGTCAAGGTTATCTTTTAGCTTCTAGTCCGGCTTTTGGATTGGCTTCTGTTCAGAAGTCGCAGCAGACGTCGGGTAGCCATCGCCCCTTATGCTCGCTTGAATCGGGAAAATAATTTCTGCTTACTACAACCTGTGTTATGACTAGCTCTTGGTCCAAGACCCACGCGCCATGCGGCATCCGGCGATTTGTTTATACCAAGCGCCTGAAAGCTATGTCAACCGAAAACGCGAGTGTTCAGTGGGTTTTTATCTGCTTTTTATCACTTCCCTGCTCAATATCTTCTTTTTTCGCCTCTTGCTCACCGGACTTTTCATCATCTCCTGTCAACGGCGTTGGCTGATATTGCAATGCATGTTCCAGTACTTCATCAATCCATCTTACCGGAATGATCTTCAAATCAGCTTTGATATTGTCTGGAATTTCACTTAGATCTCTCTCGTTATCGGCCGGAATGATTACAGTCTTTATATTGCCTCTATGAGCGGCCAATAGTTTTTCTTTGAGTCCACCGATACGCAGCACCTGCCCGCGCAGGGTTATCTCGCCGGTCATGGCGACATTAGCCCGCACCGGAATGTTAGTCAGTACCGAGACCAATGCAGTGCACATGCCGACGCCGGCGCTGGGTCCATCCTTTGGAGTCGCACCCTCCGGCACATGAATGTGCAAATCGAATTTCTCATGAAAATTAGCATCAAGCCCGAGAGATCGGGCTCGACTCCTGACCACGGTAAATGCCGCCTGAATAGACTCTTGCATGACATCGCCAAGAGAACCGGTTTTGATCGTCTTGCCCTTACCCTCTACGGCCGAAGCTTCAATAGTCAGTAGCTCGCCGCCCACCTGAGTCCAGGCCAATCCGTTGACTTGACCGATCTTGTTTTCTTCCTCGGCTCGACCAAAGTCGTATTTGCGAACGCCTGAGTATTTCTCCAATCGTTCCGCATTAAGTACCACGTTGGCTTTCTTGTCAGCCAATGAATTTTCCTTGACCACTTTGCGACAGGTCTTGGCGATTTCACGCTCCAAACCTCGCACACCAGCCTCCCGGGTATAGTAACGGATGAGATCGCGAATCGATTGCTCACCGAACTCGAGCTCGCCCTTTTTCAAGCCATTGGCTTTCATCTGCTTGGGAACGAGGTAGCGTTGAGCGATATTGACTTTTTCGTCCTCCGTGTAACCGGGGATGCGAATCACCTCCATCCTGTCCAGCAGAGGCTCGGGTATGTTCATGGAATTGGAAGTACAGACGAAAAGAACATCAGAGAGGTCGTAGTCCACTTCCAGGTAGTGATCATTGAAACTGTGGTTCTGCTCAGGGTCCAATACTTCAAGCAGGGCTGAGGCCGGATCGCCGCGATGGTCCATACCCATTTTATCCACCTCGTCGAGGAGGAACAGGGGATTTCTGACCCCGACTTTCGAGAGCTTTTGCAATAGCTTCCCTGGCAACGAGCCGATATAGGTCCTGCGGTGACCGCGTATCTCGGCTTCATCGCGAACGCCTCCGAGCGCCATTCGAACAAACTTACGATTGGTTGCCCGCGCAATGGATTCACCAAGCGAGGTTTTACCAACACCGGGAGGACCTACCAGGCAGAGTATAGGACCCTTCAGTTTCTTAACCCGTTTCTGCACCGCAAGGTACTCTAGGATCCGCTCCTTGACTTCCTTGAGGCCGTAATGATCATGCTCAAGAATTTCTTCAGCCTTAGCAAGATCAAGTCTGACGCGACTTCGTTTTTTCCAAGGGATATTTACCATCCAGTCAAGATATGTGCGGACTACCGAGGCCTCTGATGACATGGGCGACATCATCTTGAGTTTCGCCAGCTCTGCGTTGGCCTTGTCCTTGGCTTCCTTGGTCATGCCGGCTTCGTCGATCTTCTGTTTCAGTTCATCGGTCTCATTCGGCACATCCTCCAGCTCACCCATTTCTTTCTGTATGGCTTTCATTTGCTCATTCAGATAGTACTCACGCTGACTCTTTTCCATCTGCTTCTTGACTCGCCCGCGAATGCGCTTTTCGACCTGGAACAGGTCGATCTCCGCCTCGATAAGAGACATCAGGTGTTCTATTCGTGGCTGTAGTCCTGCCAACTCGAGAAGATTCTGCTTCTCCTGTAGCTGCAGGGACATGTGAGAGGCGATGGTATCCACCAGTCGACCAGGCTCGTCAATGCTGGAAATCGACGTCATAACCTCCGGCGGAATTTTTTTGCTCAACTGAACGTACTGATCGAATTGGGACAACAATGAGCGAATAAGAAGACTGGATTCTTTCTCGGGAACCTCTTCCTGCGTTAGGGCCGAGATCTCTGCCCTGAAGTGATCTGCTTCGAATTCGACATTTGTGACGCTGGCACGCTCAAGGCCCTCGACCAGAACCTTCACTGTGCCGTCGGGCAAGCGGATTAATTGCAGGATGGTCGCAACCGTGCCTATGGTAAATAGGTCGTCAACGCCAGGTTCATCTTCGGATGCATTTTTCTGGGCCACCAGAAGCACCTGCTTGTTGTCCGCCATCGCCAGCTCCAAAGCCTTGATTGACTTCGGGCGACCTACGAAGAGCGGCTGCACTATCTGGGGATATACGACCACATCCCGCAGCGGTAGCAAGGGGAATGTGGATTGGCTGGAAGCGTCGGCAGGCGAAGTCATAGTGGGGTCCGTGAGAGTGATTGCCCTACTAGAGGTGGTGCCGCCAAAGCCAAAATCAAGCCAGGACAGCGAGATTATTCGTCAGCGGCGGATTTACTCTGCTGCTCAATATTCTCGTACATCAACAGGGGTTCCGACTCGCCATTAATCACAGCGGCGTCGATTATCACCTTGCTGACCTTCTCCAGTGACGGAATCTTGTACATAGTATCCAGCAGCACTGCCTCAGTAATTGAGCGCAGTCCACGGGCGCCAGTCTTGCGTTCCTGGGCTTTCTTCGCGATCGCCCGCAAAGCGTCATCGCGAAACTGTATTTCAACTGCCTCCATCTCAAACAGCTTTGTATACTGTTTGGTAAGAGAGTGCCTGGGCTCTTTTAGAATGCGAACCAGAGCGTCAAGATCCAGTTCATCGAGCGTAGCTATCATCGGTAAGCGGCCGACGAATTCCGGAATCAACCCGTACTTGACCAGGTCTTCAGGCTCAACGTCACGCAGGGTTTCTCCCACCTGATGCTCGACCTCCTGACTGCGAACTTCGGCGGAGAAACCGATACCGCTCTTGGCAGATCTATCCCGAATAATTTTGTCGAGGCCGGCAAAGGCGCCCCCGCAGATAAACAGGATATTGGCCGTATCTACCTGCAAAAATTCCTGCTGTGGGTGCTTGCGTCCGCCCTGCGGCGGCACAGAGGCAACAGTGCCCTCAATTAATTTCAGTAAGGCCTGCTGCACCCCCTCGCCTGACACATCGCGGGTGATGGAAGGATTGTCGGACTTGCGGGAAATTTTGTCTATCTCATCGATATAGACAATACCGATCTGCGCCTTCTCGACATCGTAGTCGCACTTCTGCAGCAACTTCTGAATGATGTTTTCGACGTCCTCACCCACGTATCCGGCTTCAGTGAGGGTTGTGGCATCAGCGATCGTAAAGGGCACATCCAGCAATCGGGCGAGAGTCTCAGCCAGCAGGGTCTTGCCGGTGCCAGTTGGCCCGATCATCAGGATATTGCTTTTGCTGAGCTCTACATCGCCACCGGTCTTGTCGTAGTTCAGGCGTTTGTAGTGGTTATAGACCGCCACCGACAGCACTTTCTTTGCCGACTCCTGACCTATCACATATTCGTCCAGGGTATTCTTGATTTCTTCTGGTATGGGGAGCTTGCGGGTGGTGGACTCAGACTCTCGCTCCTGAATCTCTTCGCGGATTATGTCATTACATAGATCAACGCACTCGTCGCAGACAAAAACCGACGGTCCGGCGATCAACTTGCGTACTTCGTGCTGACTTTTGCCGCAAAAGGAGCAATACAGCAACTTGCCGTTATCATCCCCTTTGTTATAGCGCTCATCTGACATTTGCTACTAGCCCTACTTTGGATATGGTATTGATACGTTGTTCCGGACCTGTCTGGGCCACCTGTATGGTCTTCTTGGGGTGCGCGGCGAATCTCTTAAAGCCATAACCGACGCCGTCTCTCCCGGAATGCTACAGCCCGGCATCACACTCTCTAAAATGAAGGCAAGCATCATTAATTGCAAGTCAAACCTGCCTGATTAGTCCGGCTCTGGAGCGCCACTCACCTTTTTATCTACTCTTTGCTGAATTACTTTATCCACCAGACCATAAGTTAAGGCTTCATCCGCACTCATGAAATGATCACGCTCGGTGTCGCGCTCAATCACAGCTTCGGGCTGGCCGGTATGCTGCGCAAGCAATTTGTTAAGCCTTTCTCGTATCTTTATGATTTCATTAGCCTGAATTTCTATGTCCGCGGCCTGCCCCTGGGCACCACCACTGGGCTGGTGGATCATCATGCGGGAATGAGTAAGCGCCAGGCGCTTGCCTTTGCTGCCGCCGGCGAGGAGCATGGCGCCCATGCTCGCGGCCTGGCCGATACACATGGTGCTAACATCGGGCTTAATGAACTGCATGGTGTCATAGATAGATAATCCTGCCGTGACTGACCCACCCGGTGAATTGATGTACAGATGAATGTCCTTGTCTGGATTTTCAGATTCCAGGAACAGAAGCTGTGCCACGATGAGATTGGCCATGTGGTCCTCAACCTGGCCGGTCATGAAAATGACCCGATCCTTGAGTAGCCGCGAGTAGATATCGTAGGACCTTTCGCCCCGGGCTGTCTGCTCAACAACTATGGGCACCAGGGCGGCTGCAGGAGCCTTTACTTCAGAATTCATCACACTATCCCTTTTTTGATCGTTCACTCACTCGATTCGGCGGCAGCAGGTGCTGGCGCCGACTCAGCTGACTCCGCCCGACTTTCGGGCTTGATGACCTCCTGATAGGAGACCTGCTTGTCGCTCACGCTGGCCTGATCGATGATAAGATCGAACACCTGGTCTTCGAGGACCGATGATTCTACCGCCTCCAGCTGATCTTTGTTGCCGTAATACCAATTCACAACCTCTTGCGGTGACTCGTAGGTCGAGGCCAATTCCTCTACAGCCTCGCGCACCCTAGCCGGGTCAGGCTGCAGGTTTTCGGCCTGAATGACCTCGCCCAGCACCAGGCCCAAGACAACCCGACGCTCGCCCTGTTCCCTGAACAGATCGTCCGGCAGCATAGTCTTGTCAACATTCTGCCCGCCGCCCATCCGTTCGAGAGCCTGGTTGCGAAGTTGCTCAATTTCAGCAGTCACAAGAGATTCTGGAACCGTAACGTCCACCAGCTCCAGTAACCCTTCCATGACCTGGTTCTTAAGCTTGGTGCGACTGGCAGTCTTCATTTCCCGAGCCATGTTATTCGCAACTTCTTTGCGAAATGCCTCTTCACCTCCCTCGTCAACACCAAAACTTGCGTAAAATTCCTCATCGGCTTCCGGTAGTTTACGCTCGTCTACGCGATTGATGGTGACAGTAAACTGCACTTGCTGCCCGGCCAGCTCCTCGTTCTGATAGTCCTCGGGAAAGCCAAGATCCAGCGACACTTCATCGCCGGCCTTTTTACCCAACAGGCCTGCCTCGAAACCTGGGATCATCCGCTCCGACCCCAGCACAAGATTGGCACCTTCAGCGCTACCGCCTTCGAATGCCTCACCATCTTTACGACCGACATAGTCAATATTTACCATATCTTTATCGGCGGCAGCCCGCTCCACCGTTTCCCAGGTCTGGCGCTGGCTGCGAAGCGTTTCGATCATTTCGTCGATGTCCTCATCACCTACGTCTGCCTGCAGTCGCTCGACCTCAATCTTTGAAAAATCAGGCAGCGCGATTTCCGGGTAGACCTCGAACACAGCAGTGAACTCCAGGTCTTCGCCTTCACTCACCCGGGTCGCTTCAATTCTGGGCTGGCCCGCTGGCTGGACGTTTTCCTGATGCAGCGCCTGGTAGTAGGACTGATTCATAATCTCGCCTACGACTTCCTGGCGAACACCGGCCCCGAAACGGCTCCTGATGACCTTCAGAGGCACCTTCCCCTGGCGAAAACCATTCATACGCACACTCTTTGCTGCCTCTTTCAGGCGTGTGTCGACAGCCGAATCGACTGCTTCCTTCGGCACGGCAACAGTCATTTTCCGTTCCAGTCCCTGGGTTGTTTCGATGGAAACCTGCATGGTCAAACCTCTTCAATCCTGGCTAGTGCAGCCAAAGCGACAATCAATGAATTCCTGTATGTGCACGGCGCGGGCTGCGTCGACTCGCGGTTCGGGCGCCCGCGGGGACGTTCGTTGGTACTGTGAATGCGGTCTGAGGGGAATCAGTTTCAGACCATGACGCACGTATGGCGAGCTCGCAAGGAGCGCGATTTTCCCATATCACTTTTTCCTCTGCAATGCTGCTACCCGGATAGGTGCGTAAAGGATTGAATCGAGAGCAGATTTACCGGGAAATACCACAGTCTCACAGGGCTTAGTGGCCAAAGGCCAGAGAGGAGTTTCTTCCGACGCCAGCGAATCAGTGAGCCTGGTCCCGAGACTTCCTGCCCTTGGCCGGGTTCCTGAGTCGTCGATCAGGCTGCCAGAGAGTTCGCCCAGACTCCGGCTGTCAGGGTGGCAAATACCTGATCCATCCTGTTCAGGAAAAAGAAATGTCCGGCGTGAGCCACGCGGTAAAGCTGTGAGTTGGGAAGTCGTGAGGCCATGAACTGACAATTGGTTGATTGTGACAGACGATCTGCGGCGCCCTGCCAGATGAAGCTTGGCACCTCTATCTCGGTCAGACTGAAGTCCAACTCTCTGTACGCGAGCGCGAAATCTCCGGCCACACCTTCCGGTCCCTGTCGTAGCGCTTCCTGCTGATCTCTGATCAGGCTACAGGTGAAACCCGGATCGGAGAGAAGTTTCCGATCGGTAAAACTCAGCCTCGCCAACAGCCGATGGATATTCTGCTCTGCGTCTTCAGGGAACAGCCTATGTTTCAAATGTACCGCCAGCCGTATCATGGGCGGCACAAATCCACTCCAGCACCGGGTTAGAACTGTGCGCCCTGGCGCTTCATTGAACACTGAGCCTGACACGCCACCGATAAAAGCCTGAGCCCCAACCCGCTCAGGATAGTATTTCGCTAGAGTAAGCGCGTGAACTCCGCCGCTGCCCAAAGCCAGCAGGTCGATTTTCTCCACACCAAGATAATCACTGAGGGCGATTACATCTCTGGCCACCGCGGCAGCGCCGCCGCCACGATTCGGGGTGGACAGGCCAATGCCCGGTCGTTCGAATGCAATCAGGCGGACACCAGTCTTCCTCGCGCTTGCAGCAAAAAGACCGGCTTCAAGCCGGGAACTGCCGGCATCATGAAAGTAAACTACGGGACGTCCATGCGCGGCGCCGAATTCGGTATACCCTAGAAGCCGCTGATCTGGGAGGATAAGCCGCTGCGCCTGGCTACTCGGCTGCTGCCCAGATTTTTGTCGTGGCATTGCCAGAGGATTGCGCCGGGACTGTCCAACAGTGGAGCTGATAATCATTGTGGATCTGACCCTGACAAATGAAGCGGCGAATAAGCCACCATGCTAAGTGGGAATATTTCCCACGTCAATAAATTTCCAGCTTTGTCGCCACTCACCGCCCTGCCAACTATAAAGACTGCCAAGTGGGCACCAGGTTTCGAAATTCCACGTGGGATTTTTTCACAGAAATTAGTATAATCGTTTTATGAGATCACCCGATCCCAGTGCGCCCGGCACCCCCCCGCCAGGGTTAGTCAGCGCCGTCAGCAAGTTGTTGCGGCCCTTGGTGCGGCTAATGGTTTCCTATCAACTAACTTATCCGCAGCTTAGCGCCATACTGAAGCGAATTTACGTTGATGTCGCAGAAGATGACTTCGAGGTCGATGGCAAGAGGCAGTCGGACAGCCGCATCAATCTTCTCACCGGAGTACATCGCAAAGACGTCAAGCGCCTACGCGCTGAGGCTCGGGACCCGATCAACTTACCCAATGCGGTGTCAACCGGTGCCCGTATAATCGGCTATTGGCTCGGCGACCGTCGCTATCTCGACGCCAGCGGCGACCCGCGACCACTGGCATTGAAGGCGCAGGGGAATGCCGATCAGTCAGAATTCGACCAACTAGTTGAGGCAGTCTGTCACGGCGACATTCGTCCCCGGGTCATTCTTGATGAATGGCTACGGCTGGGAATTGCCGAGGTCCGCGATAATTCCGTCAGCTTGAATACCGACTCCTTCACCCCAGACAAAGGTCTTGATGAGAAGGCCCACTTCTTCGGAAAAAATATCCAGGACCACATTGCTGCCGGCAGCCACAACCTTCTTGGACAGAAGCCGGCGCACTTCGATCGCAGCGTGTACTATGATCAACTGAGCGACGAGTCAGTGGTGGAACTTAGTGCCCTTGCCAATGATTTGGGGATGCGAGCTCTGAAAGAAATGAATCGTCAGGCACTCGCACTGCAGAAACAGGATCGCGCCAAACAAACGGCGACCAATCGCATCAACTTCGGAATTTTCAATTACAATGCTAAACAGGGGCAAAGTGAAGGATCCGATGAGCAAACGTGAGGGCTGGCCGTTTGAAGGAATGACATGCTGCTAGCCAACTACTTAAACAACTCTTTCCGACTTTCCTGGTGGGCTATTCTGCTGTGGCTCGTCTTTCTTGTCAGCCTCTATAGCTATACCAGTTCAGGCATCAGCCGCGGCGGAGAAGACGACGAAGGTAGCGGCATTGGTGGCACTGGCAGGCAACTGGCACCCGGATCGGGTAGTGGCCTTGGCGGCACGGGACGGCGCCCCTTTCTCGGCCTTTCGAACGATTCTGAAGTGCAAATCCTGCAGCGTGGCGAACCCAGTGCCCGCAGCGTTATTGATTCCCTGCAACTGGACTTAGCGGTCACGAAAGCAGTCACTTTGCCGCCATTGCCCGCTCCGGCCGCAGTCACCAGGGAATCCTGGTTGACCGAAGACTCCCTCGCGATCGACATCAGCGAGCACATACAATATAGGCTAACCGAAACAGCAATGTACTTTAGGCCTTTCGAGATGGAGGAGTTGCGGACTAATGATTCAAGTATCAGTGAACCCACGCAAAGTGAGAACAGCCGGCCCAGCTGGCTGGAGCTGTCGCATTATCTGGCCGAATCATCCCCTGAACCCAGCGACTCCGACAGGGCTGTAGCCGAGACGCAAACCGACTCAGATACCGAGGCGGCCAAGAACGAGGCGCGCACGGCGCGACCAGATCGACTGCATCGACCGGAACTACCTCCCATACGGCGTGTGGGACCAGTCCGGCGAGCGACTATTCTGCCGCCTCGAATCAAACCGCTGAGGCTGTGACAACTGCCGTTACTAAAAGCGCCGGCGAGTCTGGTTGTCACCAGCTATAGCGCAATTGTCCCAGTACGGCGAAGTCCGCGCTGGCATCGGTCAGCCCCCAGCTCGTGAGCCCAATAAAGCTCCAGGATTCATCCAGCTGCCAACTGAAATAAGGCACCAGTTCATGAACTTCGGGGCTGAGCACGGAAGCTGATTCCCTGAATTCATAATAGATTCCGGCATCAACACTATCCGTGAGCGGCTGCCCGGCGCCGAGCTGCGCGAAGGCGCCGTTCTTCAGTCCCACATAAAGCGGTGAACCTCCTCGCACCGTGTAACCCAAAGTAGCGAATGCCAAGGTCTGATTGAGGCTTTGGCTTACATCCACCTGCAGGCTGTAGTCCAGCTCACCGGTTCCAAGCGCCTCGCGCTCGGCGGCAGTCGGCAATTTGACGTCGGCACGGAAATCGACAAAGGGGGCGCTAGCGGACCAGGGATCGAGCCGATAAACCAATGACGCTACCGCATCGCCACTTCCTGCCCGCGTGCTAATCACATCACTTGCTACAGCCCTGGTGACGCCACCCACATTGACCAGAACGCTGTCAAATCCCGTCAGACGCAAGTAGGGCAGCGTCAGTTGCAAGCCCCAGCGACCACGATCCAGTTCATAGCTGATGGGAAAATAAGCTATCCGGGTGTCCTCAGGCTCGCCAAAGTCTCCCTCTGCGAAGTAGGCAGCGACGCTCAGCACCTGCTGCCAATTTGGCGAATCTTCAGCGGCAAGAGTCAGAGTGGACAGACTCGATAGACCGAGAGCCAGGCTCGAAAGAAAAGCCGCAACAGCCAGCCCTTCCCCGCGCCTGGCTAATGGCGCTCTCCCGGTAATATTTACGCGCATAAATTTTTGCTGCCTTGTAAACTGCCGGTCGTCGCAGATAGTACTGCGTTCGCATCGTGCTGCCTGCACACAGCGACGACAAGGCTACGCAAGAATCATCAGCCAGTAAGGCAGTACCACAGCCTGGAGCAACAGACTCCCTGTGTGCGCTTAGTAGTCCCTGATGATCGAGTCGAGGCCTTCAATCAGATTCTTGGTCTGCCTCATCTTCTGCTTCGAATTGCAGTGATGCTGAATTGATGCAATATCGCAGCCCGGTCTCCGGCGGGCCATCCGGGAAGACGTGACCAAGGTGAGAATCGCATCTGCTGCAAAGCACTTCCGTTCGCACCATACCAAGTGAATGGTCTGCTATCTCGGTTACCTTCTGTTCTGATTGCGGCTGGTAGAAACTGGGCCATCCGGAACCGGAATCGTATTTGGTCTTCGAACTAAACAGCGGTTCACCGCAAGCGGCGCATTTATACACGCCTGTGTCTTTAAGATCCCAGTATTTTCCGGTAAAGGCGCGCTCGGTGCCTTTATCACGCAGCACATGGTACTGCTGCTCATCAAGCTGTTGGCGCCACTCGGTATCAGACTTTTCTATCTTGGCGGCGGCCTGTTTTTCGGAACATGCTGTGCTCATATCCATACCCCTTGACTGCTCTGATCGATTTCGGCGCCGTGACAGGCGCCGATATAGTCGTTTGAGTGCTAGTTGACTTGCTGTAAACTGCAGTATTACTCAGTTTTCGCAGCGTATCGACCTCGTGCCCAAATGCACTGTCGAAATTCTACCATCGTCAGGTCAAAATGGATCACATCTCTTCAGTGCAACAACTCTACCGGAACCGCATTGTCCAGTCCGATAAGCTGAGCAATGTCTGCTACGACATTCGCGGTCCGCTGCTGGAGGAAGCCAGGCGTCTCGAGGAAGAAGGGCATCAGATCCTCAAGCTAAACATTGGCAACCCGGCTGCCTTCGGCTTCAATGCGCCGGACGAAATACTTTATGACGTCATCCATAATCTTGCTAATGCGCAGGGATACAGTGATTCAAAGGGTCTGTATTCTGCGCGCAAAGCAGTCATGCAGGAATGCCAGCGGCTACAAATTCCAGACGTGGAGATTGACGATATCTACCTCGGCAATGGCGTCAGCGAGCTTATCACCATGGCCATGCAGGCTCTGCTCAACGATGGCGATGAGGTGCTGATACCGGCGCCGGACTATCCCCTGTGGACCGCCGCAGTGAGTCTTAGTGGCGGCACCCCCGTACACTATGCCTGCGACGAGGGAGCTGACTGGCATCCGGATCTCAAAGATATAGAGAGCAAAATCAATTCACGTACCCGAGCCCTGGTGATTATCAACCCAAACAATCCCACCGGAGCGGTCTACGAAAAGGATTTTTTATTGCAAGTGGTTGAGCTTGCCCGGCGTCATGACCTTATCCTGTGTGCTGATGAAATCTACAGCAAGATCGTCTATGAGGATGCCCGGCACATTCCGCTAGCCTCGCTGTGCGACGATCTGCTCGTGGTCAGTTTTAACGGCCTATCCAAGTCCTATCGCCTGGCTGGCTTTCGCTCCGGCTGGATGGTTCTCAGTGGGGCCAAGGAAACGGCCCGATCCTACATTGAAGGCCTGGATGTTCTGACCAGCATGCGCCTGTGCGCAAACGTACCGGCACAGTTCGCCATCCAGACCGCGCTGGGAGGCTACCAGAGCATCAACGAGTTGATACTGCCCGGAGGGCGCCTGCGCGAGCAGCGCAATATGATGTGGGAGTTACTGACGCAGATTCCCGGCGTCAGTTGCGTCAAACCCCGAGGCGCCATCTATTTGTTTCCACGTCTCGATCCCAAACAGTTGGCCGTGCGTGACGATGTTGCCCTGGTACTCGATATTCTAGAACAAGAAAAGATACTCGTGGTTCAGGGCAGTGCCTTCAATATCACTGACACGCAACACCTGCGACTGGTCTTTCTACCTCGTGAGGACGAGATCAAGATGGCAATTTTCCAGCTCGCCCGGGTTTTGGAACAGTACAGAAAGTCTAGCTCACCAGAAACCCCAACGCCTTGAGCTGATGCAAGTCTGCCGCTGTCAGCGAAGCTTTCTGCGGCCTGAGTTCACAGAATTCTCTACGCGCCAGCAGTTCCTCGCGTATCTTTTTAAACTCCCGCGCGCCCTGCCCGGCTGCTACAGCCAGCTTGAATCGGGAACTCAGCTGCGCCAACGGCAGAGCCGCGGTGGTCACCGACCAGGGGTCAATGCAATTATTGTTACACTCCAGTATTACCTCACTGGGGGGCATCCACTGCGGCGGTTCCGGCGCCACCAGAAATTCTGCCAATTCACTGCTGAGCATGAGCGTGGCGCTAACCTTGGCCCGACGGCTATAGCCTGCGATGTGTGGCGTCGCCAGGATACTCAGAGACACCAGATGTGGATTCGGGTTTGGTTCGCCCAGCCAGACGTCGGCGACATAACGCAGACGCTTACTTTGGCCGAGAAGCGCAGCCTCGTCTACTACACCGGCGCGACAGCTATTGAGTAAAACCGAATTTTCTTTCATCGTGCTCAGGAAGCTGGAGTCGATCAGATTAAGGGTCGGATAGCTACCGCTACTGGTTAACGGCACATGCAGAGACACCAGGTCGCAGGACGACAGAGCCTCTAGCGGTAAAAACTGCCTTTGGAAACCGGACTCCGCCAGGGGCGGATCGCAGACGCGCACCGTAACTCCTGCAGCCTCCAGACGCCGCACCAGGGCGCTGCCGACAAAGCCATACCCCACGATCCCGACGCTAATCGTGCTGATCGTGTCCGGTTTGTACAGCGAGGCCATGGCGGCAAGGCAGTAATCCACAACCGCCTCGGCGTTGCTGCCACCGGCATGGGCAAAGCCGATCCCCTCCTGCTCAAGATAAGCCGTATCCACGTGATCGGTGCCACTGGTGGCAGTGCCGACGAAGCGAACCGAGCTACCTGCAAGCAGCTCCGCATCAACCTGTGTGACCGATCTGACCAGCAACACATCGGATTCTCGTACGGTTTCCGGGCCCAGGGAATCTGCATCGAATAGCGTCACGTCACCCAGACTAGAAAATGCCTGGTCGACCTGGGCAAGCTGACGGTCCGCAAGTATTCGCAGCATTACTAGTCTCTATTCGCCAGCGCTTCCGCAGAATTTAGCAGTTGGGCACTGTCAGCATCCGTAAAGGCAAATTCCGACAGAAAGCTGCGCAGACGCTCTAAATCCAGGTTTTGCCGAGCCAACACTCCCACGTCGCAAAGGCTAAAGGACTCTGCACTGTCCTCCACATCAACGACTATCGTCGCTAATAGCTTGCTCAATTCCGCCTTGTCTCGATGTGTCCCCAGCCTTTGCGCCAGTCCAGCAGCTCCCCGCAGGGGCAGCTCTGCCACTTGAGTGAGATTTTCATAGATTATTTCCATGGTGGGCCATTCCTGCAGCAGCCTGCGCGCCGCAACCGGGCCTATGCCGGGAACGCCGCTGATACGATCAACCGCATCACCCACCAGGCCAAGATAATCAGGAATTTGTTCCGGACTGACCCCTAGTTCGTCTTCGATGTCTGTGCGACCGCGCTTGCTGTTCTTCTGATAGTCCCACAGCAGATCGTGTTTGCCGACCAGAAGCTGGGCCAGGTCTTTATCGCGGGAAATAATATTGATTGGCTTTCCTGGCTGCGCATGCCGCAGCCGCTTCGAAATTACGCCTATGATGTCATCCGCCTCGAAACGGCGACTGGCGAAAGCAGGCAGGCCAAGCAACCCGCAAACCTGCACGCAGCCCTTGAGCTGATGCGCCAAATTCGCATCCGGCAGCTCGCGATTGGATTTGTAACTGGCGCAGAGCCCATGACGAAATCCGGAGAACAGGCTCATGTCGTGAGCAACGGCCAGTTCGGCTGGATTCTCCCGGCGCAGAAACTGCAGCAGAAATCGGATAAACCCCGACAAGGCACTTAAGTCTTCGCCATGGCTGTCACGATAGTCGATATAGGGAGAAAAGTGCGCCTGAAAAATATAGATTGAGGCGTCGATCAGGTAGGCGGGCTGAACTGACGCGCTTGCTTTCACAGTCAGTCGTTTTTCTTGCGAATCAGATAAACGTAGTCGTCCCCTTCTCTGCTCTCTTGGAGCAACTCGTGGCCAAGAAAAAGGCAGAACTTGGGGACATCACGGACGGTCGAGGGATCGGTAGCGGTGAGACGCAGTAGTTCACCTGCATCGATATCGCGGATACGGTTGTGTAGCAACATGACGGGCTCGGGACAATACAGTCCCCGGGCGTCCAGCTCCTGGCTGATGTCCTGGTTGCCCAGGTCACTGTCGGGCCTGTCGTCAGTCATGTCACCTTCGCTTCCTGGAATTGAGGACATTAGTTTTGACTAACTTGTCTAAGTGAACAGGACTCAGTTACCGGATCGTAATTGACCACTACCTCACCTTGCTCAAGCTGACGAACCACCTGTCTCACATTGTCTTCCAGTGCATACTCTATTTGTCCGTATTCAGTCCCTTCTCGGGTGATAAATTCTTCAACAATAGCGCGCAGAGCCGCTGGCGATAACTCAGTGTAGGGTATGTCCATAGGCATCATGCGGCGAGTGGGGACAAAACTTGCCCCTCAGACCAGCTCCGTCACCTTAAGTGTCTCGATTTTTTTGCGCTCCGCTCGCAGGTCGGCGAAGTTAAACAAACTCGAATCCGCCAGTTGAGACGGCTGCACGTTGGCTATACTGCGAAAAATAGTCTCAATGCGTCCGGGATGCTGCTTCTCCCATGACTGCAGCATCGCCTTGATCGCCTGACGCTGCAGGTTGTTCTGGCTGCCGCAGAGATTGCAGGGGATAATGGGAAAATCCATCAGCTTTGCGTATCGCACTATTTCTTTTTCCTTACAATAAGCTAGTGGTCGAATGATCACGTTACGCCGATCATCGCTGAGCAGCTTAGGCGGCATAGCCTTAATTTTGCCGCCATAAAACAAATTCAGAAACAGAGTTTCGACGATGTCATCGCGGTGATGGCCCAGTGCGATTTTATCGGCGCCGATGGCATCCGCGTAATTGTAGAGAATGCCGCGCCGCAAGCGTGAGCAAAGTCCACAATAGGTCTTATTCTCCGGGATCTTGTCGGTCACGATAGAATAAGTATCCTGTTCCAGAATCTTGAAATCCACCTGCTGCTGCGTGAGGTATTCAGGCAGGATGTGCTGCGGAAAACCTGGCTGCTTCTGGTCCAAATTAACCGCATGCAGGCGAAACTTGATCGGGGCGTGTTTTTGCAGGCTCAGAAGAATGTCCAGCAGCGCATAGGAATCCTTGCCACCTGATAAACAGACCATGACCAGGTCATCCGCTTCTATCATGTTGAAATCGGCAATTGCGCGCCCGACATCACGGCGCAGATTCTTACGTGATCTGTTAAGTCTGAGATGGTCCTTGTTAGCCTGGCTCATGTCGGTAGCCCTGTCTCAGGTTCGGTCGATGATCGTGGCAATGCCTTGACCAAGACCAATGCACATCGTGGCGAGGCCCAGCGTGTGGTCTCGCGCCTCCATATTGTTTAAAAGTGTAGTGGTAATGCGCGCGCCCGAACAACCCAGTGGATGCCCAAGGGCGATGGCCCCACCGCGTAGATTGACTTTCGCTTCCATATCGTCGAGCAACTCCAGATCCTTCACGACCGGCAGAGACTGAGCAGCGAAGGCCTCGTTGATTTCGACGCAGTCGATATCATTGATAGTCAGTCCAGCTTTCTTTAATGCCTTTCTTGAAGCTGGCACAGGACCGTAGCCCATGATTGAGGGGTCAACGCCGGCACAGGCCATGCTGCGGATCCGCGCTCGTACTCTCAGGCCGGCAGCTTGTGCCTGAGCATAGGACATGACCACCATCGCTGCGGCGCCGTCTGTAATCTGGGATGAGGAGCCTGCAGTCACCGTGCCGTTGACAGGATCGAAGGCTGGTCGCAAACCAGCCAGGCCCTCCAGGCTGGTATCAGCGCGTATGGTCTCATCTTGCTCCAGTAACACTCTGGCGCCCATCTCGTCGTGCCCTTCGATGGGCACTATCTCATTATCGAATTCGCCATTGCTGCGAGCTGCGTCGGCCAGGCGGTGCGAGCGTACAGCAAACTCGTCCTGTTGCCTGCGGTCGATGCCGTGCATTTTGGACAAAACTTCGGCAGTGACTCCCATCATCCAAGAGGCTTTTGCGATGTGCAGGGAAGCGCGGGGGTTGGGATCCAGTCCATAGGTCATACCAACATGGCCCATGTGCTCAACGCCGCCTATAACGAACTGATCGCCGTTGTCTGACATGATGGCTGTAGCCGCCGTATGCAGCGCCGACATGGAAGAGCCGCAGAGACGGTTGACGGTTTGGGCGCAGACCGAATGTGGTAGCACTGTCATCAACGCCGCGTTGCGGGCAATATTCCAACCCTGCTCCTTGGTCTGATTCACGCAGCCCCAAATGACATCCTCGGTCTCTGCCGGGCTCAACCCGGGATTACGCTCGAAAAGTGCATTGATCAGGCGAGCAGAAAGCTCCTCTGCTCTTACATGGCGGAAGGAGCCACCTTTGGACCGCGCCATTGGCGTGCGTACAGCATCGACAATGACTGCGTCTCTGGGTTGCAGGCTCATGACTGGTTACCTCGATTCAGGTAAAAAGTTTCTTTACGGGCAGTCCTGGCTTCCAGTGACTCCGGAGGCTCGTACAGGGGACCGAGTAGGTTCTGATATTTTTCGGCGATCTTGCAAAAAGCTCCTGCGCCCATGCTATCTACATAGCGCAATGCGCCGCCGCGAAAAGCTGGAAATCCGAGTCCCAGCACCAGAGCCATATCTGCCTCGACAGGAGAGCCGACTATGTCGTCATCGAGGCAACGTATCGTTTCGAGACATAACGCAGACATCATGCGCTCGACGATCTCCTCATCGCTGAACTCCTTGGTAGAGTCCTGCACCGAGGCAATTATCGAAGCGACGTCAGGATTTGCCAATTTTACTGGCTTGCCCCGCTTGTCTGATTCATAGCGGTAGAAACCGCTGCCACTCTTCTGACCATAAGCTTGATGCTTGTAGAGTTGCTCAATGACACTGTCGAAATCATGCTGCATACGCTGGTAGCCAGCGGCCATAACAGCCTGAGCATGCACAGCCGTGTCAATCCCGACGACGTCCAGCAGGTAGGCAGGCCCCATCGGCCAGCCAAATGCCTCCATAACCCTGTCGATCTGGCGGAAGTCGGCGCCATCATAAATCAATCGATCGAAAGCACCGAAGTACGGGAACAGAATACGGTTAACTAGAAATCCGGGGCAGTCCTTGACCACGATCGGCGTCTTTCCCAGCTTCTTGGCATAGGCTACCGTGGTCGCTACAGTCTCCGCGCTGGTCATTTTGCCCTTGATAACTTCCACCAGAGGCATAACTGGTACAGGATTAAAAAAATGCATGCCACAAAAATTCTCGGGTCGGTGCAACGCCTGTGCGAGTTCGTCAATAGAGATGGTCGACGTATTGCTTGTCAGTATCGCCTGCTCCGGCAGCAGTGCTTCTACCTCTGCCAGCACTTGCTTTTTGACCTTGCTATTCTCGACCACTGCTTCGACCACGATACCGACGCGGTCAAAACTCCCGTAATCCAGCGCCGGTTTGATGCGCGTGATCACCGGCAGCACCTTATCGGCGGACAATTTACCGCGGGAAACACGCTTGTCCAGCTGTTTGCGAGCCTCATCCATGCCCAGGTCCAGCCCATCCTGGGCAATGTCCTTCATGATGATTGGTATACCACTGAGAGCCGACTGGTAAGCGATTCCACCCCCCATTATGCCGGCGCCAAGCACCGCGGCCGACTCCACAGTTGCGGCTTTAGCCATGGCCTGCTTGGCTAGATTTTTCAGATACTTTTCATTCAAGAATATCTGGATCAGATTCGCCGACACCTGTGTCCGGGCCAGCTTCACAAACCCCCGATGCTCTAACTCCAGGGCACCCTTCCTGTCCATGCGGGCAGCGTTTTGCATGATTTCGATCGCAGTTGTGGGCGCTGGATAGTGAGGCCCGGCCTGAGCACTAGCCAGAGCCCGGGCGGTTTCGAAGGCGACCTGTAGCTCGACGTCTTCAAGAATCAGCGCCGATTGTTTCTGCTCGCGCACTTTTCGGTAATCCAGCTTACCCTCACTGCACTGCTGAATCATTTTTTCGGCGGCGGCAATGAGGTTCTCTGAGTCCACTATGGCATCGAGCGCCCCCTCGGCCAAAGCTTGCGCAGCCGAAGTATGGGAGCCGCTGCTGATCCATTGATTGGCATTGTCCGCTCCTATCAGGCGCGGCAGCCTGACGGTGCCGCCGAATCCAGGCAGTAGACCGAGCTTGACTTCCGGAAATCCCAAGACGGCGTTCGCCGTGGCCACCCGGTAATCTGTTGCCACCGCCAGCTCGAACCCGCCGCCCATGGCCGTTCCGGCAATAGCCGAGATTGTCGGTACTGGCAGGTCCTCAATAGCGTTGAACAGCTCATTGGCCTCGACCAGCCAACTCTCGATCTGTTCTTCGGGCTGGGAAAACAGGGCGGTGAATTCTGTGATATCGGCTCCCACTATGAAGCTGGACTTGCCGCTCGAAAAAATTACCCCGTTTGTGTCCGCCGCCTGCAATTTGTCTACCGCCTCTCGCAGTTCATGAAGAGTCAGGCGATCAAACTTGTTAACTGAGGACTCCTGAGCATCAAAAACGAGCTGGGCAATTCCGGAAGGCAAGACGTCAACCCTCAGCGCTTTGCCTGAATAGATCATGTAAATCTCCACATACCGCGGGGCCGGTTTTCTTTGCCCCAAAGAGTTGGCATTATAGCTGTGCGCAGCGCTGATGAGAAACACGAGTGCCTGCTCTGAAGCAATGCAATCATAAGTTTTTACAGGACCCAGCGCATGCACCGCGCCCGCCGAACTTACATTATTGAATTCACCCTGCTCGCCGTTGGCCTGGCGCTGCTCAGCGCCTGCACAAACGCGGCTGAAGAGCACGGTGTCATCGTCCTTTACCACCACGTAGCCGAGGACACTCCTGCTTCCACCAGCATTTCCCCCGGCCAGTTCCGCACCCATCTTGAGTACCTTCGTGATAATGACTTTAACGTCATGCGCCTTGATGACATGATTTCGGCTCTCCAGGAGCGGCGCGCTCTTCCCGATCTCAGTGTCGCGATCACTTTTGACGACGGCTACGAGTCTATATTTGACAACGCTTTTCCGCTGCTGCAGGAATTTGGTTTTCCGTTCGCGCTGTTTTTGAGCACTGGGCCCATAGATCGCCAACAGCAAGGTTACATGAGCTGGGATCAGGTCGTTCAGCTATCTGAGGCGGGAGTGCTTATTGCCAACCACATGGTGGAACACCCATACATGCTGGATCGGGAACCAGGTGAAGAAGAGAGCGAGTGGCTGCAAAGGAATCGACAGGAACTGCTGACCGCCGAACGCCGGATTCAGGAGTATACGGGTCAGAATCATCGCTATCTGGCCTATCCTTATGGGGAATACAATTCGACCTTGAAAGCCATGCTGGCGGCGGAAGGATTCGTGGGGCTGGCCCAAAATTCAGGGGCGACAGGCTTTGAGTCTGACTTTTTAGCTCTCCCTCGTTTCCCGCTCGCCAGTATCTATGCAAATCTTGATACCGCCAGGACCAAATTTACCTCACTTGCATTCGACGTCCAGCAGCTGCAACCGGAATCGCCTGTGACGAGCGAATCGCGACCCAGCTCGATTCTGAAATTCGAGCCCGGCGCCTATAATTTTTCCCAAATTGGTTGTTTCGCTAACAGTCAGGCGCTTGGCCTCGATTGGTCGAATGAGGAAGAGAGCAAGCTCACAATCACGGTGGATATGGATTTCACCGGGCGGCGCTGGCGCTACATCTGCACCGCGCCACTACCCGGAAGTGACCGCTTTTATTGGTATTCAGTGCAATGGATCGATCCAGAGGTCAACTGACAGCCGGCTCGACGCTATGGCATCGATGCTAATTACTACTAGCCTATTTTTTACTAGATAGTTCAAAACAGCTAATATCGATTCCTACTGTCTAGCTCTATCCACCTCCCCTGCAATCGGGAGAGTCAGGCGCCTGCTCGGAGACTTCGGACCATTCATCAGGCGAATACAGGTGCATCGCCAATGCGTGCACGCCCGCCGCCATTTCTTCGGCCAGCAGCTGGTAAATGCGTTGATGACGCCTCACCCTGGTCAGATTGTTGAACTCGTCCGCCACCACGATCAACTTAAAGTGGGATTCACTGGCAGGGCCCGCATGCATGTGGCTTTCGTTCTCGATTCGCAGGACGCCGGGCTTGATGGCGTCGTTTATCTTGCTCTCTATCGTTTCGGCTATATTCATGGTATGGGCCTCACATCAGAACCGCGAAATCTCGAAAAGATTCGGACACCGTGACTCCGGCAATAGATCGGAATTAACTGTTTTCTATTATAAGCTATCGGCCTCCTTACGCACACTGTAAGACGCCCCGACTGAGAACACTCGCCGAGCGCAGAATCAACTAATGAAAATTTCCTGGTTTCCAGGCCACATGCATAAAGCCAGGAAGGAACTCCACCGCCTGGCGAGTTCTGTGCAGGTGTGTGTCGAAGTACTGGACGCACGCGCGCCTGGAGCCACTGCCAACCCGGAACTGCAAGAAATCTTCCGGACCCAGCCCATTATCAGGATTCTCAGCAAAAGTGACCTGGCTGATTCTGCGGCGACGACCGCCTGGCTAAGCTATTTAATGTCGAGTTCAGGCTACCCCTGCCTGCTGAACAGCAAGGCGGATCCACTCCAGCGCCAGACTCTCGTAGACGCCGCGAGCAAAGTTGCGCCCAGCACCAGCTTCGACGCCGGGACCGCCAATAAGCTTGTCATTGTTGGTATTCCCAATGTCGGCAAGTCTACGCTCTTGAATCAGCTAACGGGGCGCAATCTTGCCAAGACCGCCAATGAGCCTGCGATTACCCGCGGCCAACAGCGCGTCAAGCTGACCGCGGACTGGTTCCTCATTGATACCCCTGGCCTGATGTGGCCCCGGCTCGAGGACCAACAGGGGGCCAATCTTATGGCCATGTTGGGCTGCATTCGCAACACCGCAATCGATACCGAAGCAGTGGCGTGGTTTGCCGCCGACTATCTCATGCAGCGATTTCCTGCCGCGCTGCTCACGCGTTACCCGAGCCTGGACAACGGAGCCGACGCAGAGGCCGTATTGCTTGCGGTCGCCAGAACACGAGGCGCATTGAGCAAAGGCGGAAAAGTCGACTGGCATCGTGCAGCAGAATTATTACTAAATGACCTGCGCTCAGGTAAACTAGGGCGCCTAAGTCTGGAAACTGCTCCAGAATGACCCTGCACTGGAATACCGGTTCGGCCTACGGTTTTCACAGTTCTGACTCTGGCCGCAAACAACTATCTATTTATGTCCGAATTAAGCACAGCAACAGACAGCAACAAGCCTCCCTCTCACCCCCCCGAACACAAAGGGGATGCTTTCGAGTTGCAGCGGCGTGAACACATCGAATCTTTAAATCTGATTATGGAGGAGTATGTTCACGGCAGCACCGGCGCCGTGCATTATCATCTCGCTCACGACAACCCGGAAAATGTTTTTTTAGTCGCCTTCCGCACGGTTCCCATGGATTCCACCGGCGTTGCGCATATACTGGAACACACCGCTCTGTGCGGCAGCGAGCACTATCCGGTTCGCGACCCCTTTTTCATGATGATCCGGCGCAGCCTGAATACGTTCATGAATGCCTTCACCAGCAGTGACTGGACTGCCTATCCCTTTGCCAGTAAGAATAAAAAGGATTTTAATAATCTTCTTTCCGTCTACCTCGATGCGGCATTCTTTTCACGCCTGCATCCACTGGACTTCGCCCAGGAGGGACATCGGCTGGAATTTGCTATTGAAGACGATGCCGATAGCGAACTGCAGTTCAAGGGAGTGGTTTACAATGAGATGAAAGGGGCCATGAGTTCCACAAATAGCGTATTGTGGCAAACCATGAGCAGGTATCTGTTTCCGACTACGACTTACCATTACAACAGCGGCGGTGAACCAGACGAAATCCCTGACCTGACCTACGAGCAATTGGTCTCCTTCTATCGCAGTCACTATCACCCTAGTAATGCCGTATTCATGACTTTCGGCAATATCCCTGCCACTGAGCACCACCGCCAGTTTGAAGCCCTGGCGCTGTCTAAATTTGACAGACTCGACAGCCACATCGAGGTTACGGATGAAAAAAGATACCTGGCGCCTATTCGGGTTCAGGAATATTATGCGGCGGAAAAGACTGAAAATGAAGCTAATCACGTGGTCGTAGGATGGGTGCTGGGCCGCAGCACCGACCTCAAACAGCTTTTTGAAGCCCAGCTTCTCACCAGTGTGTTGATGGACAACTCCGCGAGCCCTCTGCTGAAGGTTCTCGAAACTACAAGCCTGGGTTCATCTCCCTCCCCCTTGTGCGGGCTAGAGGATTCCAATCGAGAGATGACTTTCATGGCGGGTCTTGAGGGCTGCGCCGATGGCAGTAGCGCGGCGGTAGAGTCTCTGGTGTTGAACACGCTGCGCGAGCTGAGCGAAACCGGCGTCCCCCAGGATCAAGTCGAGGCTGCTTTACATCAGCTCGAATTGAGCCAGCGGGAAATCTCGGGCGACAGCTATCCCTATGGACTGCAGCTCATTCTGACCGGATTGTCCACGGCGCTGCACCGGGGCGATCCGATCAGGCTGCTTGACCTGGAGCCAGTACTTGATGAATTACGCATTCAGATCACGGATCCACAGTTCATTCCGCGCTTGATCCGCGAACAATTGCTGGAAAACAATCATCGGGTCACTCTCACACTTAGTCCCGATGCCGAACTGGCTCAACGCAAGGTTGATGCCGAAAAAGCCCGCTTGGCCGCAATCAAGGCGCAGCTTTCCGATCAGGAACGCAGCAATTTGCTTGGGCGCGCCAAGGAACTCAAAGCGCGTCAGGCAAGGCAGGACGACCCAACCTTGCTGCCCAAGGTTGGGCTTGAAGATGTACCGGCAACTCAGCCAGAGCCGGAGCGAGAGCAGCTCAATCTTGACCAGAGTGGCGACGACGTAAGCTTCTATGCTCAAGGGACTAATGGTCTCGCTTATCAGCAAGTGGTTTACGCCCTGCCCGAGATGCCTGATGAATTGCTGCAGTCGTTGCCCCTCTACAGTGCCTGCCTGCCCGAATTCGGTGTCGGTGCAAGTGACTACGGTGCGGTTCAGACTTGGCAAGCCGCAGTCAGCGGCGGTGTCAATTGCTTTACCAGTATCCGCGGTGCCGTGAACAATGAGCAGGAAGTTTCAGCCTTTGTGACCTATTCGTCTAAGGCTCTAAGCCGCAATCACGGCAAACTGAGCGACCTGCTTCAGAAGACACGCTCCGAAGTTCGCTTCGATGAGGAACAGCGGCTGCTGGAATTGATCGACCAGATTTGTGCCCGTAAAGAAGCCAGCATCACCGGTCAGGGCCACAGCCTGGCAATGACCCTTGCCTCCAGCCGCATGAGCTCGGCGGCCCAGCTCAGTCACAGATTTGGGGGCCTGGAAAGCATCAAGTGGTTGAAAGCGCTGCGCGAAAAGTTAAAACAAGCGGGTCAGGCCAGAATCCTGCTTGAGCGTTTCAAGAACTTGCACGAAGCGATCGCCGCAGGCGAGAGGCAGTTTCTGCTGATCGGAGAGGCAGAGCAGCGGGCCAGCTTGATAACCGATCTGAATGATTCCTGGGCCACTAACGAGACTCAGGCCAGCGCTCCCCGTCTTGTCCTGCCCCCTGTCCGCGACTCGGTGCGCCAGGTATGGACAACTTCGACTCAGGTAAGCTTCTGCGCCAAGGCTTACGCGACGGTGCCCTCAGATCATGAGGACAATCCCGTCCTGCATGTGCTCGCCGGTTTAATGCGCAACGGTTTCCTGCATCGGGCCATTCGCGAGCAGGGAGGAGCCTATGGTGGCGGCGCGGGGCAGGATGCCAACTCCGCCTCATTCCGGTTCTTCTCTTACCGCGATCCCCGCCTGCAGGAAACTCTTAATGACTTCGATCGGGCCATCGAGTGGGTTCTGGGGGATGTTCACCCTGCGCACCAACTGGAAGAGGCCATTCTCGGTGTCATCGCTAATATGGACAAATCCACTTCGCCGGCCGGTGAAGCCAAGCAGGCTTTCTATAATCGCCTGTTCGGACGCACACCCGCTCACCGCAAGCTATTCAGGGAACGAGTTTTGGCAACCACCCTTCCCGACCTGCAGAGAGTTGCCGGACGATATTTTAATCCCGAGAATGCCAGTGTTGGCGTGCTGACTAACCGGGAACTACTCTCCGGCCTTAGTGAAAGTAATTTCGAGGTTATAAATCTCTAATAAATACAAGGTCTTAGGCTGTTAACGTCGATTCAGCAAAAAGAGTTAGATAAATTTATCGTGATTATGGAACTTTCAACTCGACCCCTGGTCTGAGTATTTGTAGGTAAGTGTCATACAAAATTGTGGGTTTTGTTTCATTTATCTCTCCCTTGATAGTATGTTCAGCCCGGTAACGAGAGTTACCGGGCTTTTTCTTTTCAGGGACTACCCCACTGAGTAAGCAGCACCCCTCCCAGCTTCCTGTTCCATCGAAGAACACCCAGGCACGGGCCGATGCCGTACGGGTAACCGTAATAGGAATGTGCCTGGACATAGCCCTGGGCGCCATCAAAATCATAGGCGGTATGCTTACGCAGTCCTTTGCACTGGTGACCGACGGCATTCACTCTCTCACTGACGCCATAACCGATATCTTTGTGCTGGTCATTGCCCGCTGGGCTTACGCCGAACCCGACGAAAAACACCCCTATGGGCACGGCCGCTTCGAGACCGTGGGCAGCATTGCACTGGCCATCGTGTTTTTCACTACTGCCGGCATTCTAATCTTCGATGCCTGGCAACGCCTGCAGGCGCTTGAAAACCTCTCAATACCCAAAGCGGCTGGAATAAGCCTGGCTCTGATCTCTATTGTCGGTAAGGAATGGATATTTCGCTACACGATGAGAGTGGCCCGACGACTGAATTCGAATCTACTGCGGGCTAACGCCTGGCACAGCAGGGCCGATGCCCTGTCATCAATTGCGGTACTAGTCGGCCTGGTGGCGGCGCAACTGGGTTATCTGTGGATGGATACAGTGGCAGCCATCGTGGTCGCACTGCTCATTGCCCGGGTAGGCTGGGAACTGTGTGCAGACAGTTTGCGCGAACTCGTGGATACCGCCATACCAAGGCAGAGACAACGGGAAATCAGCGACTGTATTATGCAGATAGAGGGCATCAGAGACATTAATCGTCTGCGTAGCAGGCTATCGGGAGGCAATATTATTCTCGAGGCCCAGCTACTCGTAGATCCACGTATTTCTGTTTCCGAAGGCCATCAACTTGGTGAAAGTGTACGCCGCAACCTGATCGGGCGCTTCAGCGACATCAGTGACGTTTTCGTGCATATCGATTCAGAAACTCACCCGATCGACGAAATTGTCGAACCCTCTCAACAGCCACCGCGGCGACATCAGGTTTTAGGTGCCCTGCGCCAGCGCTGGGAAGGTCTACTGGATACTCAGGCAATCGAGCGCGTCGATCTGCACTATCTTGACCGGGGCATTGAAGTGGAATTGTTTGTCGACCTCGAATTCGTGTCGCCGGATTGCATTGAGCAACTCCGGGCTGCCTCCGCAGAACTGGACTATCTGGCTGGACTGCGCATATACCGCAAACTCTACGACAGCCAATCGACACCTGTCTCCTACCCCGACAAGCAAGTAGGCCCAAAGACTTAATCAGCGCATGCCTGCGCCCTAGCGATGATCCTTTATTAGCTCATAGGCTGACTTGATGTCCTGGGTTTTCTGCTTGGCGATTGCCATCATCTCTTCCGGCAGGCCTTTGGCTACCAGCTTGTCCGGATGATGCTGGTTCATCTGCCGTCGATAGGCTTTCTTGATCTCAGCGTCGCTTGCCTCCGGTGATACCCCGAGAAGCTCATAGGCAGAATCAAGTTTATCAGCAACGGATTCCTGTTCTTGAAAATGTGCCTGCCCGGTCAGTCGAGACAAAAGCTGTTGAAATTGTTCACGGCTATAGCCAAGATCGCCGGCCAGGTCTTCGAGGATCTGCTGTTCGCGACTGTGCAGGCGACCGTCAGCAAAGGCTGTGGCAATTATAATCTCGAGAAACATCTGCACGAGGCTGCGATTGCGTTGACATTCGCGCTTAAACTGCTTCAGCACATCATGGATGGGAAAGTCAGGGTTCTTGCCCTCGTTGAAAAGATTGATCGCCACCTTGCGTTGCTGCGGATTCAACCGCATCTGGCCCATGACTTTTTCAGCCATGGCGATTTCGTCCTTCGTCACCTGGCCGTCGGATTTGGCGACGTAGCCCATGACCGCAAAGCTGGCGGTAAAGAATGCAGACTGAATTCTTTCAACGGCACCAACGCCGGGAGGCGGATCAAGCTTGATGCTGTCTAGCCCGCCGTCGAAATAATTTCCTACGGCCGCCCCTAGCAAAGCGCCAAGTGGCCCACCCATCATAAAACCGAAGGCGCCACCGACGAGTTTTCCCCACCAGTTCATAGTTCTCTCGGGCTGTTATCGGTCATAGTGAGTGTGCACTTTTGCGGCGGGGCAGTCAGGACAGAAGGCGCTGAAACCAGCTTTTTTCCAATTCACTCTGGCAACTGCTCAACTGATTCGTGAACAAACTGGCATTGCTCTGTACCCGATCGGCAACTCGCTGAAGCCAGGCTTTGTCTTTGTGAGAACCGCGCCTAAACCCGGCATTGCCTTCATGATAGGCGAAATAGAGATTTCGAGCATCCTCGCGTCCAATGCGGCTGACCCGAGTCGAGTAAGCGTTGTACCAGGCAACAAAGTCGATAGCATCGGCGAAATTGGCGCGGGATGCGCCTCTGTTACCTGATTCTTTCTTGTATTGCGACCAGGTGCTGTCAAGGGCCTGAGCGTAGCCGGAAGCCGTTGAAGGCCGTGGCCCAGGGAGTATCCATAGAATCCGTAATCGCTCAGGCTTGGCCTTAGCCTTGAAGCTTGACTCCTGGTAGATAAAAGCCATGTTGACCGGAATTGACACGCCCCAGCGCGCCGAGGCCGATTTTGCCGCCTTGTACCAACTGCGCCGGTCATCAAAAATGCTGCAGACGTTGGTAATGTCCTGGGGCTGCGAGGCAACACACCCAGCCAGCACCAACAGGCAGACGCCTGTGAGCGTTAACTTCCTGGTCCTGACACTTTTCATCGCTGCTATTGTGATCTTCATCATGCGCATCGCCTGTCTTGCCATCAGACTTGTTAGTCCGAAAGAAAGCGCAACAACTCATCCTCCCCTATGACTTTGACCCCGATCTGCTCTGCTTTGTCCAGTTTCGAGCCGGCACCGGGGCCGGCCACGACGCAGTCTGTGTTTTTCGACACACTATTGGTGACCTTGGCGCCTAATTGCTGCAATCGTGATTTCGCCTCGTTTCGAGACATCTTTTCCAATGCGCCCGTTAGGACCCAGGTTTGACCAGCCAGGGACTGTTTACTGCTGTTTACCTCAATCGCAGTCCAGTTGATTCCCTGTTTACGCAATCTGTTTATAAGTGCCAGGTTATCTTCATTGCCAAAAAAGGTCACTATATGCTGGGCGACAATAGGACCAATATCCGCAATTTCAACGAGTTCTTTTTCGCTGGCGTTGGCTAGTGGATCCAGGTCGCCAAAATGATTGGCCAGGGCGACGGCCGTAGCCTCCCCCACCTCTCTGATTCCCAGTGCGTAAAGGAACCGAGGCAAGGTCGTTTTCTTTGCCTGTTCGATAGCAGACAAAAGATTACGGGCCGACTTGCTACCCATACGCTCCAGCCCGACCAACGCTTTCTCATCGAGTTCAAAAATATCGCTGACGTTTTCGATCAGCCCATTATCAACCATTTGTTCTACTAGTTTTTCACCCAGGCCTTCTATATCGAGCGCCGCACGTGAGGCGAAATGCTTAATTGACTCTTTGCGTTGGGCGGGACAGATGATACCGGCACTGCACTTGTACAATACTTCACCATCCGCTTCTATAGCCGAACCACAGGCAGGACAATCCTCAGGCAAGCTGATTGGTACCGGGTCTTTGGTCTTCTCGCGCTGCAGCACTTTGACTATCTTTGGGATGACATCACCGGCTCTTCGAACTACGACGGTATCGTTGATGCGTAGCCCTAAGCGCTCAATTTCCGACATATTATGTAGCGTCGTGTTGCTCACCGTGACACCCCCGACAAATACAGGCGCAAGTCGCGCCACCGGTGTGATAGTACCGGTTCTTCCAACCTGAAACTCGACGCCGAGTACCTGAGTCGTTTTTTCTTCTGCTGGAAACTTATAGGCCGTGGCCCAGCGCGGGCTTTTTGCCGTAAACCCCAGTCTTTCCTGTGTGCTCAAGTCGTCGACTTTAATCACCGCCCCGTCAATCTCGTATTCGAGTCTGTCCCGCTTCTCCAGCAGCTTAAGACAATACTTGATGCAGGATTCGATTCCATTGTGTGTGCTTCGCTCTGGATTTATCGGCAGGCCCCAGTCCTTGAGACTGGCAAGGATTTCACTGTGTCTCGCAGGCAGTTCGATGCCTGCATTGATGCCGACGCCATAGCAATACATTTGCAGTGGTATCCTTGCAGTTTGGCGCGAGTTTAACTGGCGGACAGCCCCGGCAGCTGTGTTGCGCGGGTTGACAAAGACTTTGCTCCCTTCCTCGCTGGCGCGTCTGTTGATTCTGTTAAAGCCCTGCTTGCTCAGAAAAATCTCGCCCCGGACCTCCAGACTCAACGCCTGTTGCAGCCCATTGAGCTTCAGCGGCACGCTGCCTATGGTGCGAACGTTCTGAGTGATGTCTTCACCGGTTGTACCGTCACCGCGCGTAGCGCCCCGAGTCAGTTCGCCATTCTCATAAAGCAGACTAACGGCAACACCATCGATTTTAGGTTCACAGCTATAGACCAGGTCCACTTCCTGGCCGAGCCGGTTTTTGATGCGGGTTTCAAAATCTCGCAACTCCTGCTCGTTGTTGACTTTAGCCAACGACAGCATCGGTTGCTCGTGAGTGACCTGGCTGAATTTCGAGAGCGGCTCGGCACCAACCCGTTGGGTTGGGGAGTCAGGCGAAATCAGGTTGTACTTTTGCTCCAACTGCTCAAGACGCGACAACATGGCATCGTAGTCCGCGTCAGGAATTTCAGGAGCATCGTAGGTGTAATACTGGAGATTGTGGTGCTCGATCTGACTGCGCAGTGCGTCAACCTCTTCCTTGATCTTCTTCGATGTCGACATGCAAGCCGCCTAGGGCGGTTAAGCACGACTGCCAGCCACCTTAAGCTGCCGCAATTCGAAATCACGAATACGCTGTCGGTAGTGCTCTATGGTTTGGGCTGTCAGCATATTGCGATGATCATCACGCAACTCAGCATTGAGGTGCGCTTGTAGCTTGCGCGCAGTGCTTATCATCACCTCGAACGCTTCCAGATTGTTTACGGGTGTAGGCAGCGCCATAAACAAGCTGACACCCAGCGTCGAGAACTCGCTAATCGTGTTGAGGTCGAAGGTCCCAGGATTAAGTATATTGGCGACGCTAAAGATAGCTGGGCCTTTACCCTGTGCTCCGGTGCGCTTGTGAAAAATATTCATATCGCCAAACTTGAGCCCGGAAGTGATCAACGCCTCGAGCAGGTCATCACCGGCAACTTCTCCGCCCTCCCGAGCCATTACGTTGAGCACCAGAACTTCCGAAGGTTCTGCAGGGAAAGCCGGTTCGCTGGGGGCAACTTTTTCCCCACCGCCCCGAGGACGCTGGGCGGTCTCTTTTCCAGTGCCGCCAACTTTTTGTTTTGCCGCTGCAGGTTCAGGCGTTTCTGCTTGCAGGTGATTTTCCTCCTCAATAAGCAAGGAGCGGTCGTCCACTCTAGTCGCTATCGGATCGG
>JGI12109J20283_10182899_pt1 | contig 55991 bp, 54 predicted proteins | sample ElkSlonscriptome_12_FD_20283 | JGI IMG/M metagenome (IMG submission 20283)
GCGTCCTTGACCGCCTGTTCGACGTTCGGGGTCACCGTGCCGAGCTTGGGGTTCGGCATCAGCCCCTTGGGGCCGAGCAGCTTGCCGAGCCGACCGACCACGCCCATCATGTCCGGCGTGGCAATGACGCGGTCATAATCGACATTGCCGTTCTGCATGTCTTCCATGAGGTCTTCCGCACCCACCTTGTCGGCACCGGCGGCAAGCGCCTTGTCGGCATTGTCGCCGCGCGCGAAAACCGCGACGCGGGCGGTCTTGCCCGTACCCGAGGGGAGCGAGACCATGCCGCGCACCATCTGGTCGGCATGGCGCGGGTCGACACCGAGATTCATCGAGACCTCGACCGTTTCGTCGAACTTCGCCTTGTGCTCGCGCAGCAGGGCGATCGCCTCTTCGAAAGTGTAGAGCTTCTCGCGGTCGAGTTCGGCCAGCGTCTTCTGCTTCTTCGTCATCGTCGCCATCGGATCAGCCCTCCACCACTTCGAGGCCCATCGAGCGCGCGGAGCCCTCGATGATCTTCATGGCCTGGTCGATATCGTTCGCATTGAGATCGGCCATCTTGGCCTCGGCGATTTCCTTGATCTGGCTCGCCTTGATCGTCCCCGCGCTGACCTTGCCCGGCTCCTTGGAACCCGACTTCAACTTGGCGGCCTTCTTGAGATAGAAGCTCGCCGGCGGAGTCTTGGTAACGAAGGTGAAGCTGCGATCGGCGTAGACGGTGATGATCGTCGGGATCGGAGCGTTCTTTTCAAGGTCCTGCGTGGCGGCGTTGAACGCCTTGCAGAATTCCATGATGTTGACGCCGCGCTGGCCCAGGGCCGGGCCGATGGGCGGCGAGGGATTGGCGGTGCCCGCAGGCACCTGAAGCTTGATATAGCCTTCGATCTTCTTGGCCATGAGGCCACTCCTTTCGCACTGTCGAGCGCAAGCGCCGGGAAGGACGCGAAGTTGCGCTCTCATGTTAAGCGGTCCGACGCCGCCAAGTGCAAAGCGGCTCCCGCACGGATTCGCCCCTTGCGAGGCGGAGCGCGGCACATAGCGGCTTCGCAGCGGATTGCAAGCGGGCCGGCCGTGCGAGCAACGGCGCTGGCGAGCCGGGTCTGCCCCAGGCCGCCCTCAGAAAGGCCCGCAACCGGCTTGCCTCGCTTGAGCAGCGTCTGGCGCGCGAGCTGGGCGAAGTGCGGATCGAACTGCATGCGCGCGAAAGCGATCCCGGCCCATGGATCGAACAGTTCCTCGATCTCGAACGCGCGGGCTGGAAGGGCCGCGGCGGCAGCGCGCTCGCCTGCGAGCGCAGCAATGCGGACCTGTTCCGCGAAACGGTGTGCGAGGGCCATCGGCGCGGGCTGGCGCATCTGGCGAGCCTTGCGGCGGGCGGGCAGGTGCTGGCGATGACGACCTGGTTCGAATGCTCCGGCGGGGCTTTCGGCTTCAAGATGGCGCATGACGAGACGGCCCGCCGCCATGCGCCGGGGCGCCTGCTGATGCGCGCCGTGGCGGAAGACTTCGCCGGCGATCCCGCGCTGGCTTTCGATACCTGCGCGGGAGAGGGCGCGGCGCCCAATCCGTTCTGGCTCGACCGGCGGAAGCTGCTCGATTGCGTGGTTGCGATCGGTTCACCCGGGCGGCGCGGCGTGCTGGGAGTGGCGATGGGTGCGGCCAAGCTGTGGCGGGACCTTGCCAAGCCCTAGAGCCGCACGAACATCTTGCCCCGGCTGGCGGCGCCCTTCCCGATAGGAAAGGATCAGTCGAGCAGCAGCGCCATGCGCACCTGCGCCACGCCCGAGCGCAGCAGGCCGATCTCGCGCGCGGCGGCAAGCGAAAGGTCGATCACGCGGTTGCCATGGAACGGCCCGCGATCGTTGATTCGCACGACGACGCTTTCGCCATTGGCGGGATTGGTCACCCGGACCCGGCTGCCCAGCGGCAGGGTGCGGTGCGCGGCGGTGAGCTTGTTCGGATCGAAGCGTTCGCCGCTCGCGGTCGGGTTGCCGGCGAGTTCATTGCCGTAATAGCTCGCAACTCCGCTGCCGATATTCTTCGACGGGCGGGCCGCTTCGCCCGGATCGGGCATCCGGCCGGACAAGGCATCGGGCGCCGTCGCCTCGACGCTCACCCCGCCCTTGCCCAGGCGGACCATGTCCGGCACAGGCTCGCGCGACCACAGCGCGCTGGCTAGCCCGAAGGCAAGCAGCCCCAGCGCAACGATGCCGATCAGCATCAGCTGGCGCTGCGATTTGAGGCGCATGAGGACGCGAAGGCGCTCGCGGCGGGTGGGCATGGTGTGAGCCGCAGAGGCGGCGGAATTCGGCACGGTCATACCGAATCAATGGGTCGGGCGCGCCGGAGTTCCGGCGAGCGTCCTCCCGCAAGGGTTCTCACTTGACCAGTTCGACCTGTTCGAAATCGAGTTCGACCGGGGTCGCGCGGCCGAAGATCGAGACCGAGACCTTGACCTTCGCCTTGTCGAAATCGAGCTCCTCGACCACGCCGTTGAAGCTCGCGAACGGGCCGTCGAGCACCTTGACCTGGTCGCCGATCTCGTACTCGACATTGACGTCCTTCTTGGGGGCGGCCTTGGCCTCCTCGACCCCGCCGAAATAGCGCGCGGCCTCCTTTTCGGAGATCGGCTGCGGCTTGTTGCCCGATCCGAGAAAGCCGGTGACCTTCGGCGTGTTCTTGACGAGGTGGTAGATGTCGTCGGTCATGCTGAGCTTGGCCAGCACGTAGCCGGGCATAAACTTGCGTTCGACCTGGACCTTCTTGCCGCGCTTGACCTCGGTCACGGTTTCGGTCGGAACCTCGATCTCCTCGACGCCTTCGGACAGGCCAAGCCGTTCCGCCTCGGCGAGGATCGCCTCCTTCACCTTGTTCTCGAAGCCCGAATAAGCGTGGATGATGTACCAGCGAGCCATGGGTCGGTTCGTGTCCCTGTCTTGAAAAGGTGTTGTCGGTTCCGCGCGCCGATCAGGCGAGCGTCAGGAGGAAATTGACGAGAGCGTTGAAAGCGCTGTCGATGCCGAGAAAGAAAAGCGAGAGAATGAGCGTCATGATGAAGACGAAGATCGCAGTGCGAACCGTCTCCTCGCGCGTGGGCCAGACCACCTTGGAGGTTTCCGTGCGGACCTGGTTCACGAATTCCGCGATGCTCGGCTTGCGCTTTTTCGGTTCGGTTTTCTGTTCGGCCATGGAAAAGGCGCCTCGATCCTTAGATATCCGGGATGCGGACGGGCCCGCATCCTCAACGTCTTTCAGGTAGGTCTCCGCGCCGCCCGGGACAAGGTCGCCGGAGGGGCCGAAAAGCTACCGATGTCGGAATTTCGCCAGAGCACTTACGCGCCTCCGCCGCCAAAGGCAAGCGGGTGCGTGCAGATGGCGCAGCGCTGACATCGCACTGCAACATTGGGGCTAGCCACGGCCAGCGCGCGGCCCTAGCGTGCGCGCCGAAATGCGAACCGGGAGATGAGGTCCGGGGCGCTCACGGGGATACTAGATTTCAGGGGATAGCCGCCAATGGCTGCAGCACCGACCGGCGCGGATGCGTGGATCGAGCCGATCACGAATGTTTCCGATTTCATCTGGGGTGGCACCTGGAACGGCGAGGAGATCATCGCCTTTCCGCCCATGACGATCATCCTGCTCGGGATCGGGCTGTGGATCATGATCGGCCTCAAATTCTATCCGATCGTCAAACTGGGGAGCGCGTTCAAGGGCCTTTTCGCAGGCCGCAAGGGACAGGGCGCGGGCGAGATCAGCCCGTTCGCCGCGCTTTCGACGGCGCTTTCGGGACAGGTCGGCACGGGTAATCTTGCAGGCGTTGCGACCGCCATCGCACTCGGCGGGCCGGGCGCGATCTTCTGGATGTGGATCACCGCCCTTTTCGGCATGGCGCTCGCCTTCGCGGAAGGCAGCCTTGCGATCCGGTACCGCGAACGCACCAGCGACGGGACCCTGCGCGGCGGGCCGATGACCTACATCATGATGGGCCTCGGGCCGAAATGGACCTGGCTGGCGATCATATTCTGCCTCGGCACGCTGTTCTCCGCGCTCGTCACCGGCAATTCGATCCAGGCCAATGCCGTCGCCGACGGGCTCAAGGAGCTGTTCGGTATCGAGGAAGCGATCGGCGGAGCCATCGTCGCGGTGCTGGTCTTCGTCGTCATCATCGGCGGGATAAAGTCGATCGGCAGCGTTGCCGAAAAGGTGATCCCGTTCATGGCCGGCGCCTATGTCATCATGGCGGTGACTGCGCTGATCCTCAATTTCGGCGACCTGCCCGAAACCTTCGCGCTGATCTTCTACGGCGCGTTCAATCCGCAATCGGCGGTCGGCGGCTTCGCGGGAGCGGCCTTCATCGTCGCGCTGAGAGCGGGGGTCGCACGCGGCCTCTTCTCGAACGAGGCGGGCCAGGGTTCGACCGCGATCGCGCATGCCGTCGCCCAGACCGACGATCCCGAGCAGCAGGGCCGCATGGCGATGCTCGGCACCTTCATCGACACGATCGTTATCTGCACCATGACCGCGCTCGTGATCCTCACCGTGCGCGGAGACTTCACCGCAGGCGGCGAATCGGTGCTGCATGCGTGGCAATCCGACCGGGTCGGTTTCGAGATGACCAGCGGTGCCTTTGCCGCCGCCTTCCCGATTGAACTCGCGGGGATCGCGATCGGCACCCTGGTCGCCAGCATCGCGCTGATCCTGTTCGTCTTCACGACCCTGCTGACCTGGAGCTATTACGGCGAGCGGGCGATCACCTTCCTTTATGATCGCATCCCGGGTTCCACCCGCGGGGGAGAGCGTGCGCTGCACATCATCTGGCGGGTGCTTTGGTGCGTCGTGATCTGGCTCGCGGCCGCGCAGCCTTCCGAACTGGTCTGGCGCCTGGGCGACATCTCCAACGCGGCCATGGCGCTGCCCAACCTCGTCGCGCTGCTACTTTTGTCGGGCGTTGTGTTCAAGCTTGCCAAGGGCATCAAGGACGCAGGTCGCACCCACACGGTCGACACGCCCGAAGAGCCCGAGGAGTATTGAACGCATCCGCTTGCCTGTCCGACCTGTTCGACTCGTCGCGAGGGCGTCGTCCGGGCTGCAGAACGCCGATCGGCTGAAAGAACGCGGGTCTTCGCAAAAGGCCGCAAACGGTTCGAATGCAGCGCTTGCGGCCCAACTCGTCTAGACGGCGGCCCGGCCGTTCATTGAGATGGCCGCCATCATCGGGTTCTTCGCTTTAGCGGGGACCTGGCGATCAGTGTACCCGAAAGGAAAGCGCCCGACCCTCTCGCGAGGACCGGGCGCCTTTCTCTTTCGAGAGTTGAGCGGTCAGACCATTCCGAACAGCTTTTCGAGCCAGCTCGGCTCTTGCATCGGGCGAATCGGGCCGTGCTTGGCCCGGCGGATCGCCGCATCGGTATGGGGCCGTGGATTGCTCCAGCGATCGGGAGCGCTCGTATGGATTCGAACAGCGGTCATTGCGTTCATCTCCCTGTTTCTGCTTGTTTTGCTTGCGCTTCGCATAAACAACAGGGGGCACAGCCTATCGTTCCGAGACTTCGGGTGAAGGTCGCCGCGCGCCGCATGCGAGACGAGCCGCGTCGAGACATTCCGAAGAAAGGGAAATGGCAGGGGTGACAGGATTCGAACCCGTGGCCCTCGGTTTTGGAGACCGATGCTCTACCAGCTGAGCTACACCCCTGCAGGACTGGCGCGCTCTATCCCAGCCCCGCGCGATAGGCAACACTTATGGCGCCACCAGGCGAGGCGGCAAATCCGGGGGAACGGGTGGGGGGCGGGAAACATTGCTGGAAGGTCCGCTGCAAGCTGTTAGAATGAAGCCCGACACCATGCATTCCCCCTTTCGCGCCCCCATCCCAGTCGAAACGCTCCTGCTGGCCTATCGCAGCGGTATCTTTCCGATGGCCGACCGGCGCGACGATCAGGATATCTTCTGGGTCGAGCCGCGCGACCGGGCGATCCTCCCGCTCAGCGCAATCCATGTCTCGAAAAGCATGCGCAAGGTGCTGCGCCGCGATGCCTTCGCGGTCACGGTCAACCGCCGCTTCGAGGAGGTCGTGCGCGCCTGCGCCGAACCGCGACCGGGACATCCGGAAACCTGGATCAGCGAACGGATCGTGCAATCCTATTGCGGGCTTCACCGTGCGGGCCACGCCCATTCGATCGAATGCTGGGCCCAGGACGGGGACGAGGGCGAGCCCCGGCTCGTCGGCGGGCTTTACGGAGTTTCGTTCGACCGCGTTTTCTGCGGCGAAAGCATGTTCAGCCGCGCCGACAATTCCAGCAAGGTCGGGCTGTGCTGGCTCGTCGCGCTCATGCGGCAGGCGGGCTTTGCGCTGCTCGACTGCCAGTTCATGACCGATCACCTCGCCAGCATGGGAGCGCAGGAGATCACGCAGGCGGATTACATGCACCGGGTAGCCGCAGCGCGCGGCGAGCCGAAGGCGAGCCTCGGCGCGGCGTGGCGGCATTTCATGACCGCAGATCAGTCTTGCGAAGGCGCGGGCCGGTCTTCCTCGCCCGGGAAACGCATCGCGCAATCCTTGACCCAAACATCGTAGATCGGGTGTTCGACCACGTTGAGGCTGGGCGATTGCTTGAACAGCCAGCCGGAAAAGACGCGCCTATGCTCGCTCTCGCCGCGCTCGAGCACATCGACCTGAACGAAGGCGCCGGTTTCCTGGGGCATTTCCCAGGGCGGCGTGCGCTCGCAGGTGGCGAGCGTGACGATCACCGGCCCGATCTCGCGCGATTCGCCGGGTTTGAGTTCGATGTCCTCGGACAGGTTGTTGCGCTTGTTCAGCAGGCCGAGCGTCGCCACCCGCTCCTCGTTGGGCGTGGCCCCCTCGATCGCATCCTGCCGGATCCCGCGCTCGGTCGTCGCAGAGCTTACCGCCGCGGGCGAGGCGTCGCCGCTCGCGGCCGGTTCGTCCACCGGACCTGCCTCTTCCTCGCTATCGGAGCACGCCGCAGGCAGCAGCGCGGCGCATGCAAGCGCGGCGGATAGAAAAGCGCGCATCGCCTGCGCCCCTCAGCCTTCGGGGCTGCCCGGAACCCACGCCTCGTAATCGCCATCGGCCGGCGCGCGCCGCCCGCCCCGCTCGAGCGCGCCCTGCGGCCGGTAGGCCTTTGCGGTTCCGGTCAAATTCGGAGTGTAGTCCGCTTCCCAGATCTTGGGCGGCGGCAGGTGGCTTTCGGGCACGTCGTCGAACGCGCCGTGGAGCCAGCCGTGCCATTCGCTGGGCACGCGGCTCGCATCGTTGTTGCCGGCGTATATCACCCAGCGTTTTTCGCGGCTGGTATAGGAGCCGTCGACGCGGCCCTCGAGGTGTTTCGGCTTTGCGCGATAATACTTGTTGCCCTGCGCATCGGTGCCGACATGTTCGGCGCCCACGCGGCTCGCCCAGAAGTGGGTGCCGATCGTCGCGCCGTCCCACCAGGTGAATATCTTGGAGAGGATTCCCATAACCGGCGCGGTTACTGCGTTTGCGCGCCGCCTTCAAGCGGGACTGTCGGTCCGACCTTCATTCCCGGACCTGCGATGCCGAACCTCAATTACCGTGCCTCATTGCGGCCAGTCATATTCGACCCGGTCGCCCGCCACGATGCCGAGCTCATCGGACAGCCCGCCGCGAATCTCAAGTACCGCGCTTGCCAGGCCGTCCGACCCGACCGATTCGAGTTCGTAGGGCACACCCCTCTCGATATTGCTGATCCGCCCGTCGACCCCGATGAAGATGATGTCGAGCGGCAGGGGCGTGTTCTTCATCCAGAAATTGCGTTGCGCCGGCCTTTCGGAGGGGAACAGCATGGCCTCGTCATCGCCCATCTCGGTTCGGAACATCATGCCGCGCGCCTGCGCCTGCGGGGTGTCGGCGACTTCGGTTTCGAAAACGATGCGCCGTTCCCCGCGCACCACCGCGACCTCGATCAGCGGCAGGCCCCATTCGGAATGGCGTTCAGGCTGATCAGCGGATTGCTCGGCCGTTGCGGCGGGCGCGAACTGCTCGGCGCTCTGCACCGGCGAGCAGGCACAGGAGAGCACGGCGGCGAGCCCGACGAAAAGCCCCGCAAAGGGCGGACGCTTGATGGCGGCGGATGTCATCGTCTTTGGTCTTCCTCTTCGGCTTCGGCCAGCCAATCCTCCAGGTCGGCGCGCACCGAGGCCTCCAGCACCTTTCGGACATGCTCGTAATCATGGCCCGCGCGCAGCATTGCCGCAATCTGCTTTTCTTGCCGTGCGGGATCGATCGGCGGCGAGGGCTCATCCTCCGCCTCGGCAGCCTCGCCGCGGGCATAGGGGCCAAAGCCGCGTTTTCGCGCCATCAGCATCGCCGCGCGGCGTCGTTCGGCTTCGCCAGGGGCGTGTTCACCGCGCACCTCCTCTTCGACGCCGGCCGCCCACAGCGCCTGTTCGACCCGGCGCGCACCGTATCCGCGCGTCGTGAGATCGCGCGACCGGGCCCGCGCGAAAGCATCGTCATCGACATAGCCGAGTTCCACCAGCCGCGCGACGAGCGCGCCGACATCGAGTTCCACCAAGCGGCCCTCGCCGTCTTCCGCGACCCCGCGCTCGCGGATCTTGCGGGCGAGATAGGCTTCGAGCTTCGCGCCGGTCGTCGCATAGCGCGCGGTATAGGACAGGGCGAGATCGCGCAGCGTTTCGGAGTCCAGCGGGTTCCTGCGCGCGGCCTTGCGCGCAGCCTTTCCATGGCCCGCCTGCCCCTTGCGCTCGCCGGTTTTCTCGCTACGGCGCTGTGACGATTGATGTGGAGGTGAAACCATTTCGCCTTATTCGTGCCACAGTCCTTATCAAATGGGAAAATTTGGATCGTCTCGGGGAGAGTTTCCCGAACCATGAATGGGCACGATATCGCGCGCAAGAGCCGCGCTGCAGATAACGGGTATCGCGAGGGACAATGACCGACGCCGCCTTGACGCCGACGCCGAACGATTGCGACTTGCCGCGCCGCCGCGCGGATTTCGCGACTTTCAGCGAGGCTATCGACTACGCTGCGAAGAGCGAGAAGGGCCTCAATTTCCATGACATGCGGGGCGTGCTCGAGAGGGTGTATCCCTATCGGGAAATGCGCGAGGACGCGCTCGTCATGGCGCGCCGCCTTGTTGGCGCCGGGATCGGCAAGGCCGACCGGGTCGCGCTGATCGCTGAAACCGGGCCCGATTTCGCCGCACTGTTCTGCGCCTGCGTCTATGCCGGGGCCTGGCCCGTTCCGCTGCCGCTGCCGACGACCTTCGGCGGCAAGGAGAATTATATCGAACAGCTCGCGGTCCAGCTGAAAAGTTCGGACCCAAAACTGCTGATCTATCCCGCCGAGATCGCCGAGATGGCCTCGGCCGCTGCGGCGCGGCAGGGATGCAAGGCATCGAGCTGGCAGGAATTCGCCGAGACCGAGGCGCCCGGATGCGACCTGCCCGAAGCCGCTCCGGACGATATCTGCTACCTGCAATATTCGTCCGGCTCGACCCGATTCCCGACCGGGGTCGCGGTCACGCACAAGGCCTTGCTGCACAACCTCTACGGCCATTCGACGACGATGCATCTGGGCGAGAACGATCGCTGCATCAGCTGGCTGCCATGGTATCACGACATGGGCCTCGTCGGCTGTTTCCTGTCGCTGATCGCGAATCAGGTGTCGGGCGATTTCTTGAAGCCCGATGCCTTCGCCCGCCGCCCGCTTGCCTGGCTTGACATGATCAGCCGCAATCCGGGCTACACCCTCTCTTATTCGCCGACCTTCGGCTATGACATCTGCGCGCGCCGGATATCGAGCCAGTCGAACGTCGCCGAACGTTTCGACCTGTCGCGCTGGCGGGTCGCGGGCAACGGAGCGGACATGATCCGCCCGGACGTGATGCAGAATTTCGTCAATGCCTTTTCCGACGCGGGCTTTCGCGCCTCGGCCTTCACCCCTTCCTATGGCCTTGCCGAGGCGGTGCTCGCGGTCACGGTCATGCCGCCGGGCGAAGGCATCCGCGTCGAACTGGTCGAGGAGGAGCGCCTGTCGGGCGCGCCGCGCGACATCTCCCGCCCCGCGCGGTACCGCGCGATCGTCAATTGCGGCAAGGCGCTGCCTGACATGGAGGTCGAAATCCGCGGAGAGGACGGGGAATCGCGCGCCGACCATCACATCGGCAAGGTGTGGTGCCGCGGCCCCAGCGTCATGCATTCCTATTTCCGCAACGAGGAAGCGACGCGTGACTGTCTGGTCGACGGCTGGCTCGACACCGGCGACATGGGTTACATGGCGAACGGCTACCTGTTCATCGTCGGCCGGGCGAAGGACATGATCATCATCAACGGCAAGAACCACTGGCCGCAGGACATCGAATGGGCGGTTGAGCAGCTGCCCGGCTTCAATCATGGCGACATCGCCGCTTTCGCGATCGAGACCGAGACAGGCGAGGAAGCACCCGCGGTGCTGGTCCATTGCCGCGTCTCCGATCCTGCCGAACGAATTCGCCTGCGCGAACTGATCGCGGACAAGGTGCGTTCGGTGACGGGCATGAGCTGCGTCGTCGAACTCGTCCCGCCGCGCACGCTGCCGCGCACATCCTCGGGCAAGCTGTCGCGGGCCAAGGCGAAGAAGCTCTACCTGTCGGGCGAGATCGTCCCGCTCAAGCTCGCCGCCTGAGCGAGGCGCATCACTCCGCCGGCAGTGCGCCCCATTCGGCGCGCAGCTCTCCGCGTTCCTCGCGCAATTCGACGGTGATGCCGCGCTCGGCGAGATAGGTGCGTGCCCGCTCCGCATCCTCGCCATTGCCGACCAGAACCACCGGCAGGTCGATCCGTCCCGCCGCCCAGGCAAGCGTTTCGAGCGCGCGCCGCGCCGGGGCGGTAGGCAGGCCCTCCTCGTTAAAGGCGAAGCCGGTGGGCAGGGCCGCAGCGGGCGGGATGACCTCGATCATCCAGTCCTGCTCCGTAGCGCTTATGCGCGCCTCGAGCGCGCGATAGGTCGCAATGTTCGCCCCTTCGAGCGGGCGCGCACGCACCACCGCGCGGCGCCGGGTGCGATCGATCGTCACGTCATCCTCGCCGACCCCGGCGACCAGCGCGAGTCGCAGGGCCAGGGCATCAGCCCGGGCACGCGCAGCCGCCTCCTCGCGGTCACGGGCGGCGGAAAGCTGCGCCTGTTCGGCCGCGCCGGCATTGCTTCCGACCTCGTCCTGCACCAGCGTCAGTTCGACCAGTTGGCCGAGCCGCTTCGCCAGCGCGCGCTCGATGTCGAGCTCGGCATCTTCCCTCAAGGCCGGGGTGAAGACGGTCGCGGCGACCGAGATCGGCTGGCTGTTAAAATCCGTTTCGAGCGCGAAGACCTCCGAGCGCGGGTCGAAGGTCTCCTCGATCTCGGAGCGCACGATGCGCTGCGCATTCGCTTCCCAGGCGATCTGCTGGAGCGAGAAGCCGAGCGGGATCGCGAGCATCACGAAGACCAGCACGACGGCGAGATTCTGCGCCTGCGTCTGCCGTTCGGACAGGCGGGTGCGAAACCCGTAGAGCCGGGCCATGGCCCATGCAGTGAGCGCGATGGTGATGAGGTTGGTGACGAACAGCAGCAGCGCGCCGGAGAACACCGTGCCGTTGAGGGTGGCAAGGCCAAAGCCGACCGTCGCGAGCGGCGGCATGAGCGCGGTGGCGATCGCGACCCCGACGATCGTGCCCGCGCGCCCGCGGATCATCGCATAGGCGCCCGCCATGCCAGAAAAGAGCGCGACCATGAGGTCGAACAGGGTCGGCTCGGTCCGCGCGGCGATTTCGGGCGTGATCGTCTTGATTGGCGACACGTAGACGATCAGCGCGCACAGCAGGACCGCAAGCGCGCTCCCCCACGCAAGGCTGCGGGCGCTCTGCTTGAGCCAGTGATAGTCCCCGATCGCGAGCGCGAAGCCCAGCCCCATGATCGGCCCCATCAGCGGTGAAAGCAGCATTGCCCCGATCACGACCGCGGTCGAGGATTGCAGCAGGCCGACGACGGCGATCCCGGCGCTCATCGCGATCATGAACAGATAGCGTTCGGAAAGCAGGCATTCCTCGCGGCGGTCGGCGATGACCTGGACCTGGTCGACCGCGCCGGTCACTTCGGTCAGCCACCAGCGGCGGATGCTCTGGACGATCCCGGCGATCCCGCCTTCGCTGCGCGCGGCGGGCGAACCGGCAACCGCTTGCGCGCCAGCGTCCGGCTCGCGCGCGTCCTCGGCCGGGGAAGCGCTGTTGGGCCGGCGCGGTTCGGCCGGGGCGGCGTTGTCGGTCATTTGCAAAGTCCCTCCGGGGGGCGTTTCTAGCGTATTTTCATCCCCGCACCAGCCTGCCCGCCTTCAAAGCGATGGACGCGCCCCATCGCTTGCCGCTAGTTTGAGGGAGCCTTGAAAGACGTGTCTTAGATCACTAATACAGCCGGACAGGCGAGCGCCGCGAAAACGAAGCGGCCCCGAGGGAGCACGATGAGCCGCATGAGCACGCAGGAAACGCCCGAAACCAAGATCGCGACCGCGACCAAGACCGCGAGCGATTTCGAACTCACCCCGCCCGATCCGGTGCCGCAGGTGGCGCCGGAAAAGGCCGCCGGGCTCGTGCCCGTGTCCTCTGAGGAGAAATCGAAGCTCGACAGCAAGGTCGATGCCTTCGTCGCCGATCTCGTCTCGGCCGATTCCAATTCGCCCGAATTCGGCGAGAAGGTCGACCAGATCACCCGCATGGGACAGGAACAGATCCGCGCCGCCGCGGGCCATTCGAACCGCTTCCTGGACCGTCCGGTGCGCGCGATGGACGAGGACAGCAGCGTGGGCAAGGACCTGGCCGAACTGCGCCGCACGGTCGAAGACCTCGATCCCGGCCGCAAGCAGAAACTGCTCGCCCCGCGCAAGCTGTTCGGGATCATCCCATTCGGTAACCGGCTTAAGAACTATTTCGACAGCTATACGAGCGCGCAGGGCCACATCCAGGCGATCCTCGAACGGCTCGAATCCGGCAAGAAGGAACTGCATCTCGACAACGCCGCGATCGACACCGAACGCCAGAAACTGTGGGAGGCGATGGGCGAACTCGAACAGATGATCCACATCGCCAAGACCCTCGATGCCCGACTGGAGACCAAGGCGAATGAGCTCGATGCAAGCGATCCCGAAAAGGCCAAGGCGCTACGCGAGAGCGCGCTGTTTTACGTCCGGCAGCGTACGCAGGACCTGTTGACGCAAATGGCGGTGAGCGTGCAGGGCTATCTCGCGCTCGACCTCGTCAAGAAGAACAACGTCGAACTGGTCAAGGGCGTCGACCGCGCCAGCACCACCACCGTCAGCGCGCTGCGCACGGCGGTGACTGTGGCGCAGGCGATGACCAACCAGAAACTGGTGCTGCAGCAGATCACCAATCTCAACCAGACCACCAGCGACATCATCGATTCGACCAGCACGCTGCTGCGCGAACAGACCGGCCAGATCCACGAACAGGCCGCCTCCTCGACGATTCCGCTCGAAACGCTCCAGCGCGCCTTCCAGAACATCTACGACACGATGGACGAGGTCGACGAATTCAAGGTCCGTGCGCTGTCCTCGATGAAGCAGACCGTCACCGTGCTGTCCGAGGAGGTCGAGAAGTCGAAGGGCTATATCGCCCGCGCCGAAGGGCAGGCCCAGGCGCAGGCCAAGGTGGCCTCGGAACCCTCGCTGCTCGCGCTGGATAATTGAGCGCCGCCGCGATGCCCGACACGACCAGCGAATCCGAGCGCATCCTGAAAGAGGCGAAAACCTCGCTCGCGGTGCAGCGCGAAGGCGGGACGCATCGCCCGGCCGGCAGCATCGGAAAAGGCAGCGCGCAGGCCAAGATGAAGCATCTGATCCGCCGCGGCGCCTGGCTTGCCGCGGCGCTGGTCGCGATCTTCATCGCCACGGCGGTTGCCGGCTGGATCATCGGCGGGATCGGCTTCTGGGGCGTCATGGCGCTGGCGCTGGCGGTGATCGTCGCGGTGGGTGTCTTCGCGCTCGCCCCGACCCCGAAACCGCCCAAGCGCAGCGAATTGAAGCAGGGCAATCCGCAGCAGATGGTAGCACGGACCGAACTCTGGCTCGAAGCCCAGCGCGCCGCCCTGCCCCCGCCCGCCGTGCGGTTGGTGGACCAGCTCGGCCTGCAGCTTGACGCGCTCGGCCTGCAGCTGGAGACGATCGACGCCGCGCATCCGGCGGTTGCCGAGGTGCGCGAGCTCATCGGCGAATACATTCCCGAGACCATCGAGAATTATCGCAAGATCCCTGAACACCTGCGGCGCGAGGAACATGCCGGCAAGACCGCCGACGAGCGCCTGACCGAGAGCCTCTCCCGCCTGTCGGGCGAAGTCGAACGAGTCACCCGGCGGCTGGCCGAAGGCGCGCTCGACGATCTGGCAGTGAAATCGCGCTATCTCGACTATCGCTATGGCGGCGACGAGCTGCTTGCCGACATGCGCGGCAATCCCGAAACGAGTGGCACGCCGCTTCCCGCGCCATCGATCGCGACCCGCGAAAAATCGAAATTCTGAAAGCATCCTGATGCGCGTATCGCTTCCCCATGATCTCGGCCGCGAGGAAGTCCGCCGCCGCCTGCACGAACGCCATCACGAGATCGCCCAGTTCTTCCCGCCCGGAATGGCGGATCTCGACACGACATGGCGCGACGAGGACCACATGGACATGGTCATCACCGTGGTCGGCCAGCGACTGAAAGGCGCTATCGAAATCCATGAGGAAAGCGTGACGATCGAGATGGAACTGCCGCTCGCCCTGTCATTCCTGCGCGGAACGATCGAGCGTGCGATGAAGAAGGAAGGCACGCGCCTCCTGCGCTGAAGCCCTATCCGTCCAGGCTCCGGGCCCGGGTCAGCAGGGTGATCCCGGCATCCGAAAAATCGAGCGTGCCCATTTCCGGCGCGCACAGGCATTCGCCCGGCCGGGCACGCGCCTGCCCGGTGCGCGCAGCGACCGAACCTTCGAGCGGCAGGGCGAGCAGCGGAGCGGCATAGTCTGCCGCGATGTCGTCCGAGGGCACCCCCTCGATCCGGTCGAGCCGGAAGAAGGGGCCGTCGACGAGGCGCTCTCCCCTCTCGGCTATGCTGCCGCGATGCTCGGCCGCATAGGGCTCGCCCTTCACGACTGCGATGGCGCGATCGAGGTGGAGTTCGCGCGGGCGTCCATAATCGTAGAGCCGAAACGTGGTGTCGCTCGACTGCTGCACCTCGACCAGCGCAAGGCCCGGACCGATCGCGTGGACCGTGCCTGCGGGCAGGTAGAACAGGTCACCCGGCTTCGCCTCGTGCCATTCGAGCAGGTCCTCGATCGACCCGTCGAGCGCGGCCGCCTTGATCCGATCGGGCCTCACCCGCTCGCGAAAGCCGATCGCGAGTTTCGCACCCGGTTCGGCGTCGAGCACCAGCCAGCACTCCTCCTTGCCTGCCTCGCCGGGCAGGGCATTCGCATCGCTTGGATGAACCTGGACCGAGAGTTTTTCCGAAGTGAAGAGGTATTTGACGAGAACCTGCGGCAGTTCTGGCGGCGGTTCAAACCAAATTTCCCCGATGCGGGTGCCTTCGGGCGCCTCGAAAGGAGCCGGTAGATGGTCACGGCCCCATACTTTTTCGACCATGCGGGTGGGAACCTGGTGCACCGGCTCGCTCATCGAGCCTGCTCCTGATTGTTCGCCCCCGGCAGCTTGCCGACGCGCTGCGCGCCTTCGCGGCTCGTTACCAGCACCTCGCCCCCGGACACCACGATGCACACGTCCTCGAGCCCCACGACCGAGACCCGCGGACCGTCGCTCATCGCGAGCACGCCGCGACAGCCGAAGAGATCGGCACGCCCCAACGCGACATTGCCCGTTCCGTCGGCAAGCCCGGGTTCGGCGGCCAGCGCCTCGGCAAGCGCGTCCCAGTTGCCGATATCGGACCAGCCCATGTCGACCGGTACCATTGCGGCGCGGGTCGTGTTCTCCATCACCGCGTAATCGACCGAATCCCCCTCGATCCTTCCGAAGGGTTCGGCTGCAGGATGGAAGCGCGATCTGTCCTCGATACCGCCCGCGACCGCCTCGGTCACTAGGCCGGCCATTTCGGGCCGGTGTCGTTTGAGCTCCTCGAGGAACTTGCCCGCGCGGAAAGCGAAGATGCCGCCGTTCCAGCTGTATTCGCCGGTGGCGAGATAGCTCTGCGCTGTCGCGAGATCGGGCTTCTCGACGAAGCGGGCGATGCGAAAGCCGCCGGGCAGTTCCTCGCCGCGATGGAGGTAGCCATAGCCGGTCTCGGGACGGTCGGGCGCGATGCCGAGAGAGACGAGCCAGTCCTTTCGCGCAAGGTCCGTCGCGGCGAGGGCGGCGGCGCCGAATGCGGCTTCGTCGGCGATGTGGTGATCGCTCGGGCAGACCAGCATCACGTCATCGGGCGCGAGCAAGGCGGCGGCGAGCGCTATCGCAGGCGCGGTGTTCTTGGCCGCCGGCTCGACGACAAGGCGATGATCCCCGCGCGCTTGCGCTTCGATGAGGTCTTGATGCTGGGGCCCGGCAACGATGATCGGCGGGGCGAAGCGATCGGGATCGCCGACCCGGTCCTGCGCCGCTTCGAACAGGGTGCGCTTTCCGACAAGTGGCAGGAACGGCTTGGGCCGGGCCTTGCGGCTGACGGGCCAGAGCCGCGTGCCGCTGCCTCCGCACAGGATGACCGGGTGGATGGGGGCGGACACGCTCATCGGCGCGAAGATATAGCATCGCAGGCAGCCGATGCCAGCACTGAGCGCGGAGGACGCGCGAAAATTCAGTCGGGCCGCGCAAACCAGCCATGAGACCCGTCCCGGCCGCCATGTTCAGAACCAGCGCTGGCGCCAGTAGAAGGGTGCCGGCACCGGGTTCCCGCTCGCATCCATTGCTGGGCGGAAGCCGAGCCGCTGTTCGACCAGCCGACAAGTGATCGCATCGGCCTCGGGGTCGGGACTGGGGCGGTAGATCGTGCAGTCGCGGGCGCGCCCGTCCGTACCGACGATCACCCGCACGATCACCTCGCTCCCGCGCCGGACCTCGCGCCCGCCGGGAGGGACGGGATAGTCGCGTGCATCATCGATCCGCCCGGAGACGTGCACCGGGCGTGTCACCGCCACCCCGCCGCGCCCGCCGCCGCGATTGCCCGAGCCCGTGCCCGGGCCGCTCCCAGCAGCGCCGGTCCCGTCACCCGAAGCTCGCGCACCGGAACGGTCGGCCGCGCCGGTCGATGATGACTGCGGCACCGGGCTGGGTGTTGGCAGAGCGATCTCTGGTTCAGGCGCGGTTACCGGCTGCGGCACCGCCTCCTTGCCCGGTGCAGCTTGTGCGCCTTCGTCGGGCTCGATCTCGTTTTCGGGTGGCGGAGGCGGAGCAGGCGGGGTTTCCAGCGAAAAGGCCGCGATCACTTCGCGCTCGATCCCCCCGGTAAAATCAGGAGCGAGCAGTTTCCCAAGCAGATAGAGCCCGGCAAGATGAGCGAGGGCGATGCCAAACAGCAGGGGCCAGCGCACACGCTGCGACCTCGCTCCATCCCGGTTGGAAAAATCGGTCATGCTGGCCCCGTGGCTCCCGATTGCGTCTAGTTCGGAGCAAACTCCGCCCGCTTTCGCGCGCCGCGTCCTACAGCATGGGGCGATGAATTGCGATCAAACGCTAGGACAGGTTTCATGAAGGGCGCCAAAGCAGGAACGGGTTTGCCGGTCATGGGCGGTGTCGGCCGCAAGAGCGTGTTCGGCGCGATTCTCGGGGCGGGCGCGGTCTTCGTTCTTGCCGTCGCAGGCCTTGCGACCGCACATTTACGTGAAGGGGCGGGCACGAGCGCCTCGGGAGCAGCGCTCATGCGCAAACTCCACCGCCTTGCGGGCACTGCCGCGATGTTCTGCGGGGAATGCTAGGCGACCAGGCAGCCGCGCTCGGAAGGGCGCTCGCGATGGAGCATGCGGGTGCTCCGAGAGAGGCTGGCTCGCGAATTGCTCGCCGTGGCGGATGCCGATGGCGCTCCGCAGGAGCCGGGGGCCGAAGCGCCTGTGAATAGACAGAAGCGGCGGCATACCCGACGCCGATTGATCTGCCGTCGTCAGGGGCAAGGACCGGAACAAACGGATTTCCCAATGCTTGCGCTCCCCTCATGCAAATCAGGCAAGAGCGCAAAGGGTGCGCCAAGCCATACCCAAACGAAAGCGGCGGAGCCCGTTTGGGCCCCGCCGCTCGCATGTTCCGATGACCGGACGACTACGAATTAGAATTCGTAGCGGGCGCCGATCTGGATCCGCCAGGCCGACGGGCCGATAGCGAGGTTGTTCTGATCGTCGGGGTTGAAGCCGTCGATCACGTAGCGACCTTCGTCGTCGTAGTCGCCGTCGACCAGGTCGACGAACTCGCCGCGGGCACGCAGGACGTTCCACCCACCATCAAGCAGGTTCAGGAAGTTGGCGAAGTCCGCGAATACCTCGACCCGGTCATTGGCAATCCCGGTCAGGCTGCCGAGGAACGGAAGTTCCTGGCTGAAGCGCAGGTCCATGTCGAAATGCCAGTCGTTGTTGCAGGTGTTGCGCGCGACCGACTCGCCGAGGTTGAAGCTGCACTGTTCGCCGACTTCACTCGTGGCGAGATAGTCGAGCAGCGCAGTCACCGCAGCTGGATCGCTGTCGGGCGACAGGTTCGGATCGTTCACACCGGTCGGGATGTAGAGCAGCGCGTTGTCCGAACCCGACGAGGAGTCGTTGAAGACGCCGCCGCCGTCGAAGGTCAGGCTGTAGGGCAGACCCGAACGCGCCCGGAAGAAGACCCCGATATTGGTGTCATAACCGTCGAAGAATTCCTCGCGGAAGTTCACCGTCGCGGTGATGTTGTGACGGGTCTCGAAGTTGGAGGTCGACACCGCCGGGTTCTGACGGTCGAAGGCCGCGGTCACGTCATAGGACGAGGTGGCCGTCGACGAACCGGCATTCCGGTTGTTGTTCGAGTCGGTGAAGGCATAGCCGAAGTTCAGCCGGGTGCTGCCGCCCGAGGTGAAGAGCCCGCTTTCGAAGGTCTTCGACAGGATCGCCGAGAAGACGTGGCTGTCGAAGCTCGGACCGTTGGTCAGCTGGATTTCGTCATCGCGGCGCGTGCTGAAGCACGGTGCGTTGACGTTGGTGTAGACCGGCGGCGTGCCGCCCGTGCCCTGCAGCTGCGCGGTGCAGCCGGCATTGCTCGGATCGATCGCGTCGTAGATCGGGCGACCGTCGACGGTGAAGCCGTTGAGGCCTTCCGACGGGTTGGGCGTCTGGGACAGGTCGACCCAGTTCAGCGTGTCGTTGAACCGCGAATAGATGTAGTCGAGGTTCAGGCGCCAGTTGCTGAAGAAGCCGGTTTCGGTGCCGAAATCGGTGACGAAACCGATGTTCGCACGCACCACGCTCGGGATGTCGATGTCGGGATCTATCGACTGGGTGTCGGCAAGGCCCTCGGCGGCTTGCGCCGAACCGGCGTCGATCGCGCACTGCGGGAAGCCGGTGAACTGGCCGTTGTTCAGGACGTTGAACGAACCGTCGGGATTGGTGAACCCGGCACAGCCCGCCGAGAAGGTCGAGCCTTCGCCGACATTGAAGCCGTTGTTCGAGAACGCGTTCGAGAACCACACCACCGGGTCGCCGCCGGAGAAGACGCCGACGCCGCCGGTGAGACGCGAGTTCGAGAAGAATCCGTCATTGTCGAATTCGTAGGTCGCCGAAAGACGCGGCAGGAGCAGCGTGTCGAGGCGGCCGAACGAGGTCGCATTGGTGAAGCCGTAGCGCTCGAGGAAGTTCGGGTTTGCGGGCGGGGCATCGCCGTCATACATCTGCACGCGGATGCCGGCATTGATCGACAGCTGGTCGGTTGCCTGCCATTCGTCCTGCGCATAGATCGAGTAGATCCGGCGGCTGAACAGCGCGGCGGCCTCGTTGATGTCGCCCGACGGCGAGGCGCTGATTGTGCCGCCGCCGAGGAAGTCGCCATCGTCGCCAAGGATCAGGTCGTCGGCAAGGTCGCCGAACACGCTCGAGAAGTCGCCGCTCGCGACGATGCCGTTGCGGAAATCGTCGAGGTTGCGGAAGAACAGCGTGCCGGTCGCGTTGATCGCGAACAGGTTGAACACTTCGAGATCGTTGATTTCAGCGCCGAACTTCAGGAAGTGGCCGTTGCCGGCATCGACGTTCATCTGGAAGCGGGCCTGGTCGATCTTGGTGTCGAGCTGGTTGGCCGAACGGAAGATGCCCGGGCCGGTGGTCAGCAGGCCGTTCTGATCGGTCACGCCGCCGGTACCCTGGGCAGGCGTGCCGTCAGGAGTGACGCCGACCGCGAGACGCACGGTCGGATTGGCCGACTGCGCTTCACCGAAACCGAACGGTCCCTGCACGTCGCCGACTTCGGCGCGGCTCAAACGCAGTTCGGTGGAGATCGTGTCGCTCCATTCCGAGTACAGGCGAACCGAGTAATAGTCGGAAATCGTGCCTTCGTCTTCGAACGAGTTGAGGCCGGTGAGGTTCTGGCCACCAGTGTCGGATTCGACATTGGTTTCCTCGAGCCGCTGGTAGGTGCCCTCAAGGCGGTGACCATCGGCGATCTGCCAGTCAAGACGGCCGAAATAGCGAACCGAACTTTCCGGAAGGGTGGTCGGATATCCGCCAACATCCTGACCGTAGACGTCGCGCGCGATCTGCGCGAATTCGTCGAACTGGGCCTGGCTGACGAAGTCCGCCTCGTTGGCGAAGCCGCCGCCGGCCGGGCCGAAATCGTTGCCATCCCCAAGGTCGGTTTCCTCATAGCCGAACGAGAAGAACAGGCGATCCTTGATGATCGGGCCGTTAATGGTCGCACCCCAGCGCTTTTCGCTGCCGGCCTGCAGCGGACGACCGTCCACCTCGTTGGCGAGCATCCCATCGTCGAAATAGGTGATGAAGGCCGAACCGTGGAATTCGTTCGAACCGGCCTGGGTCACAACGTTGACGAGACAGCCGGTGAATTCCGAATACTCGACGTCGAACGGAGCGAATTCGACCGAGACCTGGTCGACCACGTCGAACGGCAGCGGCAGCGCGTTGCGCGCGGCGAAGGGCGTGCCGTTGAGGCCAAAGACGTCGGCCTGGACGATGCCGTCGACGGTGAAGGTGTTCGAACGGTCATTGCCGCCGAGGCAGGAGATGCGGTCAACGTCGTTGGCCGTGTCGATCGCGACGCGCGGGTCGATGCGGATGATGTCGCGGATGTCGCGGGTGATCGACGGGAAGGCTTCGAGCGTCTGGGAATCGAAGGCCGTGCCGGGGCCGACGGCGAGCTGGGTGGCGCCAGCGCGCGCGCCCGTTACGATGATCGTTTCGGCAGCGCCCGAGGTCAGCTGGAAGGAGAAGCTCTGGCGACCGCCGATGTTGGTGAAGACGTCCTCGACGGTCTGGCCTTCATAACCGGGCGCGGTAACGGTGACGCTGTAGGGACCGCCCGGCTGCAGGTTGACCACGCGGAACTGGCCGCCCGAACCCGAAGTCGCGGTGCGCGAGGCGCCGGTGCGTTCGTCGGTGACGGTGATCGTCGCACCGGGAAGCGCATTGCCCGTTTCGTCGGTAACCTGACCCTCGACGCCCGAGGTAATCTGCTGTGCGACCGCCGGGGTCGCTACGATTGTTGCTGCAGAGAGGCTGACGACGCTCGCTGCAAGGAGATATTTGATCTTCATGGAAAGCCCCTGGAGAAGGTTGAAGTAAAGCCGAGGCCGCTCCTAGGTGCGTTGCGCTGCACAAAATTGACGGTTTTGTGACAGTTTTGTGAAACCGCGGCCAAGCCTCCTTCACCGGAAATTTCGCCCCCCTCCCCTGACCAGCGAAACCCCCTGATTCCCGGCAGTTGACCAACATGTGTTGCATGCGAGCCACGAACTGCGCCTTTTTGGCGGAGAATGCATTTCCAGGGCTTTGCCGGGTAGTTCGCGCGCCCACACTGTAACATTTCCGTCATCGGCTTCGATGCCCGCCCGCATCCGGGCGCCAAGACGAGTGAGGTGGGACGCGAACGCTGCTCCCTCAGGCGAGATTGATTTCGCGCAGGCGCTGCATCAGGAAATCGTGGCTGCTGATCGGTTCGGGCGCATCCTGGCCCTCACCGATGCAGCTTGCCAGCGGCTCGATCACGTAATCGGGCCGGAAATGGAGGAAGAAAGGCATTGAATAGCGTGAACGCCGCGCCGCTTCCCCGCGCGGATTGACGACCCGGTGCGTGGTTGAGCGCAGGCGACCATTGGTGAGCCGTTCCAGCATGTCGCCGACATTGATAACCAGCGCGCCCGGCGGCACGTCGACCGCGCGCCAATCGCCCTGCCTCGTCAACAGTTCGAGTCCGGCTTCCTCCGCCCCGAGAAGCAGCGTGATCGTGTTGATGTCGCCATGCGCTGCGGCGCGAATCGCGCCTTCGGGAGCGTCATCGCCCAGCGGCGGATAATGCAGCAGGCGCATCACCGAATTGCCGTCCTCGACCGTCGGTGCGAAGAAATCGCGTTCGAGCCCCAGATGGAGCGCAATCGCCTCCAGCACGCGCAGCCCGGCGGTCTCGAAGGCGGCGAAAAGATCAAAAAAGGTCTGCTCGAAACCGGCGACTTCCTCGGGCCAGATATTGGGGGCCATGAATTCGGCGAGCTGGTGGCCCTCGGGCAGGGTTCGCCCGACATGCCAGAATTCCTTCAGGTCGAAGACTTCCGCGTCCTTCGCCTTTTCGGTCCCGAACGGGGTGTATCCGCGCGCACCGCCGCCGCCCTCGAGCTTGTAGGCGCGCTTTACGCCATCGGGCAGGGCGAAGAATTCGCGGCTTTTCGCCTCCGCACGATCGATCAGGTCCTGCGGGATACCGTGGTCGCGAATCACCGCGAAGCCGTATTCGGCGAAGCTGCGCCCCAGTTCGTCGGCGATCGTCTCGAGCGGCTGAGCGATCGAGACCACGGCGATGTCGGCTTGCTGTTCGGAGGTCGTGTCGGTCATGGAAAGCCTATTTAGTGAGTGCGCCGGCCCTGTGCCAGCATGCTGTGCCGGAGCCCTTTGCCGTAGCCCTTGATCCCGCTCAAAGCGGCAGGAAAAGGCTGGCCAGCGCCGCGCTCATGAGGTTGGCAAGGCTGCCCGCGGCAAGCGCCTTAAGCCCAAGCCGGGCAATCACGGGCCGCTGGTTCGGGGCGAGGCTGCCGGTGACCGCCATCTGGATCGCGATCGAGGAGAAATTGGCGAAGCCGCACAGCGCGAAGGTGATGATCGCCCGGCTGCGTTCGGTCAGCTGGTCCCCGGTCATCGCGCCGAGGTCGATGAAGGCGACGAATTCGTTGAGCACGATCTTGGTCCCGAACAGCCCTCCGGCAAGGCGCGCCTGCTCCCAGTCGGAAATGCCGATCAGGAACATGACCGGGGCGAAGACGATGCCGAGCAGGCCCTGGAAGCTCAGCGTCTCGAGCCAGGCGGCGGTTTCCGCGCCGAATGGCGTGCCGATGGCCGCTGCGAGCGTGACGATCCCCGATCCGACCCCGCCGAGCAGCCCGTTGGCGAGCGCGACGAGTGCGACGAAGACCATCACCATCGCCCCGACCGCCACCGCGAGCTTGACGCCGGTCTGGGTGCCCTGTGCGGCGGCCTCGATGATGTTAGCGGGACGCTGTCCTTCCTCGAAGGTTTCGGCGATTTCGACCTCGTCGTCGGGCTCGTAGATGCCGGTCGCACCGGGCGCGCCGGGCCTGCCGAATTGCTGCGGCAGCTCGATCTCCTCGCCGTTCGCCCCCACCATCACGACGCGCGTGCCTTCGCTCGGCGGCCCGGCCTTGCGGCGCAGCCGGGCACCCGCCATCGACGCGACATCCACAGGGCCGGTTTCGGCCTGGACGGGCTCGTCGGGCATGATGATCTTGGCCATGAGGATGCCGCCCGGCGCCGACATGAAGGCGGCGGCAAGCAGGAAGGGCACCGCCTCGGCGCCGATGAAGCTTGCATAGGCGGCAAGGATCGTACCTGCGACCCCGGCCATGCCGACCGTCATCAGCGTGAACAAATGCGACGGGGGCAGCGCGGCGAGATAGGGTCGCACGACCAGCGGGCTTTCGGACTGGCCTACGAAGATGTTGGCCGCGCTTCCCAGCGCCTCCACCCGGCTGACCCCGGTGATCCAGCCGATCGCACCGCCGACCCAGCGCACCAGGCGCTGCATGATCCCGAGATGATAGAGGATCGCAACGATGGCGGCGAAGAAGACGATCACCGGCAGCGCCGCGATGACGAAGGCGGTTGCGAAGGGATTGCTGTCCATCGGCCCGAACACGCTCTCGATCCCGACCACCGAATAGTCGAGCAGCGCGATCACGCCCTGCGAAAGGCCCTGGATCACGTCCTGTCCGAAAGGCACGCGCAGGACCAGCACCGCCATCGCCGCCTGCAGGCCGAACGCCGCGCTCACGACGCGCAGGCGGATATGCGACCGCCCCGAGGACAGCGCATAGGCGATGCCGAGAATGACGATGATGCCGAAAAGGCTGAACAGGATGGAAGTGGCGCTTTCGTTCACTGGCGAAACTTGGCTCTTGGTGGGCGCACGGAAGGCTCTGCCTCTCAGCGGGCGATATGCGTGTCGGAAGAAAAGACCCCTGCGGCGCGCGGGTTCGCGCACTGGACGCTGATCGCGTGGCACTTTGCGAGCGTTTGCGCAATAGCGGAAGGACAATCGGGCCGACTGCGCGCCCGACCGGAAATGGCTGCGCAGGGATCGGGGCTTGCCGCTTTCCTTTTCGCCCTCGCGCGACTAGCGCTGCGCCTCATGACCGAACCCGTTTCCGCGCCCCGCCGGATCGCCATGCCGCTGGGACTTTTCGTCTTCACCCTGCTCTATGGCGGCATGACCGTGCTTGCGGGGTTCCTCGCCTACAAGCAATCGCGCCTGTGGCCGAGCGATCTCGCGGTCGAATCCGGCATCTTCGCCTTTCTCCTGCTGGTAGTGATCTCGAGCACGATCGCGCAGCTTTACGGGCGCGAAATGGCGAACCGGATCGTGTGGTGGGGATTCCTGCCCCTCGCGATGTCGATCGGACTGATGACCCTCGTCCTTGCCCTTCCCGCCTCGCCCGAGATGATCGCGGGCAGGCCCGGCGCGCTTGAGGCGTTCGAGCTCGTGCATGGCCAGTTCTGGCGCGTGGTCGCCTCGGGCCCGGTGGCCTATCTCGTCTCGCTGCTGCTAAACATCTGGATCTTCGATCGGCTGCGCAGGAGCGGCGGCGGCTCCTCGACGATCGGCCTGATGGTGCGCGGCGCGGTCGCCTCGGCACTCAGCCAGGCGGTGGATTCGGTGATTTTCGTGACCCTTGCCTTCTATGGCGAATTCGACATCACCAGCCTGCTCGTAGGACAGGTCATCGCGAAGGTGACACTGAGCCTCGTGCTTGTGCCGTTCCTGATTACCTTCGGCGTTCAGGCCGCCAATTGGCTCGACGGCCGCGAAAGTCGCGCGGAAAGCCCCTCCTGACGCGGACAGAGACGAATTTGTTTTAATCGCTCCTTGAAGTAATGTTCAGGCGGGGTTCGAAAGCAAGGAGGGAGAGGATGCGGAAGCTTACATTTGCACTGGCCGCGGGCGCGGTGACGCTCGGAGGCTGCAGCACCGACGATTCTACCGGATCGCGCGCAAGCGCCTATTACCAATGCGATCGCGGTCCCGTTCTCAAGGTCGATTACATCGCCGATGAACAGGTTCAGGTGCAGGTCGGCAATGATGAGCCGCTCATCCTGCCCCAGGTGCCGTCCGCATCGGGCGCGAAATACATGACGGCACGCCACGTCTTCTGGGACCGCGGTGGGGAAGCGACCTGGACGGTGGGCCGGATGATGCCGATGACCTGTCGCAAAGTCGCGCCACCGGGCACGATCTAAGACGCCGATTCCGAGGGATGGTGAGCCCTGCTGGGTTCGAACCAGCGACCTACTGATTAAAAGTCAGTTGCTCTACCGACTGAGCTAAGGGCCCCCGGGAGGGTCACGCAGAGCGGCCGGGCGGCCCGCCTTGCGGAGCGCTCACCTAGGCAGCGCCTCGCACCGGGTCAAGCGGCGAGTGAGCTGGGCGATCGTGAGACCGGTGATGGGATCCCGCCACGAACGCGCGACCTCGCAGGCCGGGCCGAGCACGAAAGCGCGCTCGCGGAAATGCGGGTGGGGCACGCTCAGCGCTTCGTCCGCCCACTCCCCGCCGCTCCACAGGACGATGTCGAGATCGAGCACCCGGTCGCCCCAGCGTCGCCCGGGCCGCCGTCCGAATTCGCGCTCCATCCGCTTGAGCGCGGCCAGCAGCGCGGGCGGGTCGTATTCGCTCGCCAGCACGCTCGCGGCATTGGCAAAGCGGCGCTGCGCAGCCCCCATGGGTGCCGAGCGCACCACGCGCGAACGGGCCATCACGGTGCCGAAAGCAGCAAGCTCCTCCATCGCGGCATGCACCACCGCGCGCGGGAGCCCATAGAGATGATGTCGCCGGTTCGATCCGAGCGCGACGAGGTAGAGGCTGCTCAAATGTCCTGCGCCAAGCGTTCGTAGAGATTGGGCCGGCGGTCGCGGAAAAAGCCCATGCCCGCCCGGTGCGTCGCCGCCCGATCGAGGTCGAGCGTCGCCACCAGCACGCCCTCCTCCTCGCGCCCGAATTCGGAGATGAGGTCGCCCCATTCGTCGGTGATGAAGGAATGGCCGTAAAAGACCTGCTGCGCGCCCTCCGGTCCTTCTGCCCCGATCCTGTTGACCGCGACGACGGGCATGCAGTTCGAGACCGCATGGCCCTGCATCGCGCGGCGCCACATGCGGCTCGTGTCGAGTTCGGGATCGTAGGGCTCGGACCCTATCGCTGTGGGGTAGAACAGCACTTCGGCCCCCTTTAGTGCCATGACCCGCGCGCATTCCGGATACCATTGATCCCAGCACACGCCGATGCCGATGCGCACCGGGGTCCCGTCATCGCCGGGTACGTCCCAGACCTTGAACCCGTCATTGCCGGGGCGGAAGTAATACTTCTCCTCATAGCCTGGCCCGTCGGGAATATGGCTCTTGCGATAGGTCCCCATGATCGCTCCGTCCGGCCCGATCATGGCGAGCGTGTTGTAATAATGGTGCCCGTCGCGTTCGAAGAAGCTGGTCGGGATCGAGACCTTCAGCCCTTCGGCGAGGCGCTGCATCGCGATGACGCTCGGATGTTCGGCGGTCGGTTTCGCCAGCCGGAACAGCGCCTCCTCCTCCTCGCGGCAGAAATAGTGGGTGGAGAAGAGTTCGGGCGGCTGGATGACCTTCGCGCCGCGCCCCGCAGCCTCACCGACGAGATCGGCGACGGCATCGATATTGGCCTGCTCGCTCCCGCGGTCGAGCGCGAGCTGGAGGGCGGCGACGGTGATGCTGCGCATGGTTTACGTGTTTCCTCGCCGCCGCCCTCTGGCGATCAATAGGCCTTCTTGAACAGGAGCGTCATCCGGTCGCTCTCGCCGATGGCCAGATATTCGGAGCGCTTCGGATCGTCCTCGCCCGTGGCGAGCGTCGGGGGCAGGGTCCACACGCCGCTCTCCCAATTGGCGGGGTCCTTCGGATTGGCGTTGATCTCGGAGCTTTCGACAAGTTCGAAGCCGTTCGCCTCGAAGATGTTCACGACATCGGCCTCGCGCATGTAGCCGCGCTGACGGGCGCCGTAATCGTCGTAGCTCGCCCCGTCGGGCGCGCGGTGCTGGACCACGCCGACCATGCCGTCGTCCTTGAGCAGCTGGCGCGCGGTCTTGAGCACGCTGTCGGCCATGTTGCCGGCGTTGAGCCCGTGCATCGAACGGAAGATCAGCACCCGGTCGACCGTGCTGGCCATGTCCTCCGGCATCGAGCCGACCTCGAAGGCGTTGATCCTGCCTTCCGGAGCGCCGAGCATTTCGGAAACCTTCGCGGTGAAGGTCTTGGCCCAGCCCTCGCCCTCGGCCGGCTGGCGCGCGGGCGTGTTGAAGGCGACATACTTGCCATCGCCCATGACATAAGGTGCGAGCACGCGGGTGTACCAGCCGCCCCCGGGGCTGAATTCGGCCACGGTCATGCCGGGTTGGACCCCGAAGAAGGCAAGCGTCTCGGCCGGGTTGCGATACTGGTCGCGCGCCCGGTCGCCATCGCGGCGGCTGTCGGCGAGCACCTCCTCAAGCGCGGGCGCGGCCGCTTCCATGTGATGGTCCGCGATGGCCGGAACGGCAGCGAGGCCGGCGGCTCCGGCAAGCGCGGTAGCGGCGGCAAGTGCAAGGCGTTTCATGTTCGATCTCCTCTCGTGGGGGTGCGTGACATGATTAGTGATCGCGCCCGCGGAAACAAGCGATGACCCGGAAACAAGCGATGACATTGCCGCGTTCCCTTCCTAAGTCCTGGGAAAAGGCAAAGGAGACGGCATGGAACAGGCAATCTTGGCAGGCGGATGCTTCTGGTGCACCGAAGCGGTGTTTCGCGACGTGGTCGGCGTCAGCGAGGTCGAAAGCGGCTATATCGGAGGGGACACGGAAAATCCCACCTACAAGGAAGTATGCTCGGGCCGGACGGGACATGCCGAGGCGATCCGCGTGACCTTCGATCCCGATGCGATCAGCCTTGCCGAGGTGTTCGACGTCTTCATGGGCACGCACGACCCGACCCAGCTCAATCGCCAGGGCAACGATGTCGGCACGCAATATCGCAGCGCGATCTTCCCGCTTTCGGCGGCCCAGTTCGAGGAGGCGAAAGCCGCGATCGGGCGCTGGAACACCGAACACGGCAAGATGGCCGTGACCACGATCGAGGGCTTCGACGCCGAAGCCGGAGACGGCGGCGTACAGGTCAAGCCATGGTACCCGGCCGAGGATTACCACCAGGAATACTGGGACGGCGAAGGTCAACGGAACCCCTATTGCCTCGCGGTGATCCCGCCCAAGCTGATGAAGCTAAGGAAGAGTTTCCAGGACAAGGTGAAGCAGGACTGAGCCCGGTTCAGGGCCTGACCCATCGGCTGACGAAGAACCCGTCGAGCCCGCCCGCTTCGGCAAGCAGGCCGGGATGAGTGCGGACATGACCTCCGCCCGTCGGTGCAAGGCCGGCGGGCAGTTCGGCCGCGGCGACCGGCACCGGATCGAGGCCGAGCGTTTCGCCGATCCAGCGCGCCTGCGCCTCGCCCTCTTCTTCCTCGAGCGAGCAGACCGCGTAGACCAGCCGCCCACCGGGCGCGAGCCAGTCGGCGGCGCGGGTGATCAGGGCACGCTGGAGTTCGACCATCTCGGCGATCTGGCCCCTGCCGATCCGGTGGAGCACGTCCGGGTGGCGGCGGCAGGTGCCGGTCGCGGTGCAGGGCGCGTCGAGCAGGATGGCGTCGAAACGGTGCTTCGGCTCCCATGTGAGCGCATCGGCGCGCAGCGGCGAGGCGGCAAGGCCGGTGCGTCTCAAGTTCGCTTTCAAAAGGTCGAGCCGGCGCTTCGAGATGTCGAGCGCGGTCACTTTCCACCCGGCAGCGGCAAGCGCCAGCGTCTTGCCCCCCGGCGCGGCGCACAGGTCGAGCACGTGGCGCCCTTCTCCCTCGCCGAGCAGGCGCGCAGGCGTCTGCGCCGCCAGATCCTGCACCCACCATTTGCCCTCGGCAAAGCCCTCGAGCGCCTCGACCGCCGTGCCCCGCGGCAATCGGACATGGCCTGGCGCCAGGCTGACCCCGCCCATGGCCGCGGCGCGCACGTCGGTTTGCGAGGGGTCCCTGAGCGCAAGGTCGAGTTCGGGCGGATCGGCGAGCCCGGGGGCGATTGCGTCGGCACGCTCGCCCCAGCGCGCGCGGACACGGTCTGGCAGGGTCGGGACCACGGGGAGCGTTGCCTCGCGCTTCGCAAGGGTAGAGAACACGCCGTGCGCGAGTCGGCGCGGCCCTCCGGCAAGAAGCGGCAGGCCGGTCGCGACCACGGCGTGCGGCGGCGTGCCGAGCCGCAGCGCCTGCGCCAGCATGATCCGCAGCACGCTGCGCACCTTAGCGTCGTTGGGCAGGTTCTGCTTCGTCGCGCTGTCGATCAGCGCATCCAGATCGGTCAGCCAGCGCAGCACCTCGGTCGCGATGGCGCGGGCGAGTGCGCGATCCTCGGCGGCATGGACCCCGGACATGGCCGCGCCTTCGGCCTGTTCGAGCGTTTCACCCCGGCGCAAAACGGCATCGATGAGCTTGAGCGCAGCGCGGCGCGCGGGAAGACCGGGGGTCGAAGGCATGGCGCGCACATAACAGCATTGAAACCAAGCGCCAGCGCGCGCATTTCAAAGAGCACCATGACCAAGCAGAAATCCGAAGCCGCCAGGAACTTCAAGAAGCCCGCGCACTGGACCAACGATCCCGTGCCCGAGCCGAAAAAGGTCGATCCGCTCAAGGACGAGCCGCGCGATCTTTCCCCCACCCGCTATGGCGACTGGGAGAAGAACGGCATCGCCTGGGACTTCTGATTTTCGCCGCGCGGCGAGAGGGGGGCGTGGTTCGCGCCGTCCATACCCCCCTGGATCTAGCCGGAATCGCGGCTGTAGGAACGTCCCTGCGGGTTTCCTACAGCTTCACGAATTCCACCTTCAGCCCGTCCTTGGGCTGCGGGATCGGCCATTCCTGCCATGCGGGCGCATAGCCATCCGCCACTTCGATGCGGTAGCGCTGGAGCAGCTGCGCGATCAGGATCTTCACCTGCATGTAGGCAAAATGCAGGCCGAGGCACATATGCGCGCCACCGCCGAAGGGGACCCAGGCATATTTGTGCCGCGCCTTCACCTTGTCGGGGGTGAAGCGCATCGGATCGAAGGTGAAGGGGTCCTCCCAGTATTCCTCAGAATGGTGGGTCCAGTAGATGTTGATGCCCACCATCGTGCCCGCAGGGATGCGATAACCTTCGTATTCGAATTCCCTCAGCGCACGGCGCGGCATGGATGGCACCGGCGGGACCATCCGCAGCGCTTCCTTGAACGCCATCTCGGTCAGCTCGAGCTTGCCGAGGTCGTCATAGTCGAGCGCGCGCGCCTTGCCCGAGCCATCGGGGCCGCCGGTCACCGCGAACACCTCCTCGCGCAGCTTTTCCTGCCATTCGGGGTTCTTGGCGAGATAGTAGATCAGCGAGGTCGCGCTGGACGTGATCGTGTCGTGCGCGGCCATCATCAGGAAGTTCATGTGGTCGACCACCTCGTCGACCGGCAGCAGGCTCCCGTCCTCGCGGGTGGCGGTCGCGAACTGGCTGAACATGTCCTGCCCGCCGCCCTCGGCCCGGCGCCTGTGGGTTTCGCGGGTGAAATAATCGATCAGGTAGGCCCGCCCGTCGACGCCCTTTTTCATCTTGGTGAACGGCAGCGGCTTGCGGACAGGCGCGACCGATGCCTGCACCATGTCGACGAAAGCTTCGTTGATACGGTCCGCCTCTGGCCCCCACGGAATGCCGATGAAACTGTCGGCGGCAAGGTCGAGCGTGAGCTTCTTGATCGCGGTATAGAAAGTCATCGGCCCTTCCCAGCTCTCGACCTCGCGCGAGATGCCCGAATTGAGCGCGCCCGAATAATGGCGCATCGGTTCCGGCTTGAACGCGATCGAAAGCGCGCGCCGGTCGACCCGGTGATGCTCGAAATCGATCAGCATGAGCCCGCGCGGAAAAAGCTGGTCGAGGATCGGGCCCCAGCCCTGCTCGGAAGAGAACATCTTGTTTCGGTCGAACAGCAAAAGCTCGTTCGCTTCGGCCCCGATCAGCGCGACCTGCCAGCCGCCGAAGGCTCGGTTCTTGTAGACCTTGCCGTAGGTGTCGATCATCCGCCGGGCGAAACCGTGCGGGTCGGCGAGCATGCGAAAGGTGTTGCCGACGACGGGCCAGCCGGCCTCGCCCGGAATATGGGAAAGGTCCGAATCGTCGATGCGCCCCTCGCTCCAGTGGTCGAAGGAGCGCGCATCGGCGCCGGCGTGGGGGTGTGCAAGAGTGGCCATGTCAGGTTCCTTACCACAAAAGAGGTTCGGGTTTGCAACTGACCTTGGTGTAAATAGGAGTAAGGATCAAATCCAGCCGGAAAGCTCGCGCCGCAGCATCCGATCCAGCATGCCGAGCCCGGCTTCCGATGTGTTGAGGCAATCGAGCACCGCGTATTGCTCACCGCCCGCCTCGAGGAATTCGTCGCGGCCTTCCAGCGCCAGCTCCTCCAGCGTTTCGACGCAATCGACCGCGAAACCCGGCGCAGCGACCACGAGACGCTTCGTGCCCTTTTCGCCTTCCTTGATGAGCGTGTCGTCAGTCGCCGGTTCGAGCCACTTCGCCGGGCCGAAGCGCGACTGGAACGTGGTCTCGAAGCGCGTGCCTGCGAGTTCGGGCCGTTCGCGCAGCCGCTCCTGCAACAGGCGCGAGGTCTTGCAGCACTGGCAATGGTACGGATCGCCCTGTTCAAGCGTGCGCAGCGGCATGCCGTGGAAACTGAGCAGCATCACTTCCGGCGAGAAATCGAGCCCGGCCACCTGCCGGGAAAGGTCGTCGGCGAGCGCGGCGATGTAATTGTCGTCGTCGTGATAGGGCGGCACGAAGCGCAGCGCCGGCTGCCAGCGCATCTCGGAAAGCACGCGGGCGATCTCGTCGAAAACGGTCGCGGTCGTAGCGGCGCAATATTGCGGATACATAGGCGCGATGAGGATACGGTCGCAGCCCTCCCGCATGAGCTGGGTCAGCTTGTCCTCGATCGAAGGGTTGCCGTACCGCATCGCGTAATCGACGCGGGCAGCCTCGCCGAGAACTTCGGCCATCGCCTCGGCCTGGCTCGCGGTGATGTCGGCGAGCGGCGATCCGCGCGGGGTCCAGATCTTGGCATAGGCCTCGGCGCTTTTCTGCGGCCGGGTGTTGAGAATGATGCCGCGCAGGATCGGCTGCCAGGCGATCGGCGGGATCTCGATCACGCGCCGGTCGGACAGGAACTGCTTCAGATATCTCTTCACCGAAAGCGGGTCGGGCGCATCGGGCGTGCCGAGATTGACGAGCAGCACGCCGATGCGCCCGCTCTTCACCGGCGGGTGATCGGGAGGGAGGTTTTGTCCGCGCCAGGTCATGAGCCCTCGAACGCCTGCGCGCGCCGAAATGTCCGCGAGACGGTGCGGGGCGTGTCGATACCGGGCAGGAAAGCGGCCCGGACCGGGTGGGGCAGGATTGTCCGGGTCATATTCCGTCCGAAAGTAAGGGCAGACGCCGCAGGCGCAAGCCCGTAGCCGAAAACAGTGCATTGGCGATGGCGGGCGGGGCGACGACCGCGCCGATTTCACCCGGATCGGCGGGCGGCGCCTCGCTGGCGATGAAATCGACCCGGATCTCGGGGCAATCGGCGAGCGTCGGGAGATCGAGATCGGCATAATCAACGCTTGCCGGGAGCCCCGAGCGCCAGCGCGGCGCGCGTCCCAGTGCCATGCCGAGCCCGAAGACAAGCCCGCCCTCGATCTGCTGGCGAGCGATGTCGAGATTGACGATCCGCCCGATATCGACCGCGACCGACAACCTTGTCACCCTCACACCGCCCCCGCTTTCCCCGGCGCTGCCGCGCGCGGTGGCGACGCAGGCGATGCGGGGAGCATCCGGCCCATCGCCGAGGCGGTGGCAGGCAAGACCCTGCCCGCTCCCGCTCGCCCCGCCGTCCCAGTCCCCCAGCTGCGCGGCGCGCTGAAGGCAGGCGGCAAGCCTGATGTCGCTGCCCAGCATGGCCATGCGATAGGACAGCGGCTCGCGCCCGCTCTGCTGCGCGATCTCGTCGATGAAACTTTCGATCGCAAAGGCGGTGTAGCTGTCGGCATTGCCCCGCACGCGCCCGACCGGGAGGCTGATCTCGACCGGCACGTGTTCCACCACCAGGCTCGGCAATTGATAGGGCGGAACCGCGCCGGTGCAGGCGAGCGGGTCCTTCTTCCCCTCGGTCTCGCGGATCGCGGCCCAGGGCGTCAGCCCGCCGAACAGGCGGCGGCCGAATTCGAGCGCGGCTGGCGGACAGGCGATGCGCACGCGCAGCGCGTCGATCGCCCCGCCGGTACCGGGACTGCCGGGAACGCCCGGCTGCAGCTGCGCGCCGAGCAGCATCCATGCAGGCGGGCGCGGCCGGGCATGGGTCAGTTCCGAACGCCGCGGCCAGGTCAGCTGAACGGCCCGCGCGCCTTCTGGAAAACGCTCGGCGACCTCGCGCGCCACCAGCGCCACCTCGATCGCGTGATCGTGTTCGAGCCGTGCATCGAAACTGCCTCCCGCCGGCATGGGGTAGAGCGCGACATCCTCGGCCGCGATGCCGAGAGCATCGGCGGCGGCCCTGCGCGCGCTTTCGGAGGCCTGGCTCGCGATCCACAATTCGAGGCGCCCGCCGGCGAAGCGCGCGGTGGCTGTCGCAGTCTCGAGTGGGGCGGCGAGATGCGGCTCGACCTCATAGCGGCGGGCGAGGTCGACCCGGGTCATGCCTTCCGCGCCGAAACCCGTTTCGGCAATGCGGAAGGACGCCCCGTTTTCGAGCATCAGGCCGAGCCGGGCCGGTATCTCGGCGCTGCCTGCGGGATAGGAGACGGTGAATTGCGGGTTCATCGCCTCGAGCGCGCGTTCGGCGCTCCACCAGGTTTCGGCCACCGCGGCGAGCCAGCGCCTGCCTTCGACAACCTGCACGACGCCCGGCACGCCGTATCCTGCGGCGGCGTCGAAGCCGGTCAGCTCGGCCCCGGCATTAGGCCCGTGACGGATCGAGGCATGGAGCATTCCGGGTAGTCGCACATCGCCGGCGAATTGGAGCGATCCGTCGACCTTGGCCGGCAGGTCGATCCGGGGGAAGGCAGGAGCGGCATCCGCAAAGACGGCGAGCGGCTCCTCGCGCGCGGGTTCGGGCCGCAGCGGAGCCGGATCGGGCACTGCCCGCTCGGCCGCCCCGGAGGCGAGTTCGCCGAAAGTCGCGATGAGACCATCGCCGCCCCGCACGAGGCCTTCGGCAATCGTGAGCTCCTCCCACGCCATGCCCCAGCGTTCGGCCGCCTCCTGCGCCAGCATCGCCCGCGCCGCCGCGCCCGCCTCGCGCGCCATGTCCTCATAGGCGGCAAGCGTCGTACCTTCCGCCGTCGCGTTGAAGCGCGTCTCACGCGCGAAGCGGGCGGCGAGGAGTTCGTCGGTCGTGTCGGACAGCCCCGCCGCGACCGGGTCCCACAAAGGCGCCCATTTCTGGGCAAGGGGGAGATTGGGATAGGCACCTGAAGGCGGCGCGGGCTCGATCGCGGCCTGGCGCCAGTCCGCGCCCAGCTCCATCGCCACGAGCTGCGGGAGCACGGTGGTTACGCCCTGCCCCATTTCGAGCTGCGGCACGGCGACGGTCACCACCGAGTTTTCGCCGATCCTCAGCCATGCGCCGAAAACATGCTCGCCGCGTCCCGGGGTAAGCGGGTTGTGATAGGTGCGCGGCAGCAGCCACCATGCTACCAGCAACCCGCCGCCTGCGGCAGCGCCCGTCAGGATGCCGCGCCGCGACAGCTTCATCGGGCTAGACTTTCCCGGTATCGAGCCAGCGCGCGACCTTCGCGCCGATCGCGCGGAAAGGCTCCCCGGCCTCGCCCTCGCTCGCGGCGGGAGGCTTTCCGGCGTCTCCGCTCGCCCGCGTTTCCGCATTCAGCGGAATGCGGCCGAGGAAGGGGATGTCCAGCGCATGGGCGAACTTCTCGACCCCGCCGGAACCGAATATCTCGCCCGACATGTTTTCGACCAGCCCGATGATCGCGACTTCGCCCTGCTCGAACAATTGTCCCGCGCGCGCGGCATCGATGAGCGCGAGATCCTGCGGTGTCGAAATGAGAATCACCCCGTCGGGCTTGTGATCGGCCATCATCGAAAGCTGCACGTCGCCCGTGCCCGGCGGCATGTCGATCAGCAGCAATTCGGTATCGCCCCAGTTCGCATCGACCAGCTGGCCCAGTGCCTTGCCCGCCATCGGCCCGCGCCAGGCGAGCGCCTTTCCGGGCGCGACGATGTGCCCCATCGAAAGCACCCTGACGCCATAGGGGCTTTCGAGCGGGACGAGCTTGTCGTCTTCGACCGCGGGCTTGGTCCCCTCGGTCGCGAGGAGCTTGGGCTGGGAGGGGCCATAGATGTCGCCGTCGATCACGCCGACGCTGCGCCCTGATCGCGCCAGGGCGACTGCAAGATTGGTGGTCAGCGTCGATTTGCCGACCCCGCCCTTGCCCGAACCGACCGCGATGATACGCCGCCGCCGCCGTTCTCCGGTGAGCGCGATGCGGACTTCTTCCACCCCATCGAGCGTGGAGAGAAGGCGCGTGATCTCGGCCTCTAGCTCTTCGCGTTTCGCCTCGGAAAGGTCGCCTGCTTCGGCGACGATGATCGCTCGGCCGTTGAGGATGCGCGCGGACCGCACGCGGTGGTCGATCTCCGGCGGGAGCGCCGCGCGCAGGCGCTTTTCCTCACCGGCGGGTTCGCGGCCATTGGTGGCGCCGGAATTGTTGCCCTCGCTCATGGGCAGCGGCCTCTATCATCAATCGGGCCATGTTGAATTGGGTTTTTGCACTCGTGCAGCTTTTTCAAATCGCAAAACCCCTGTTTTTCCCAGACTCGCGTTCCTATAAGGGTGTCATGCAGATTTTCGAGAGTTGGAAGAAGCGGCTGGGCATGACCACAGGTGTCGCGGGACAGGGCCTTGCCATGGCGGGCAAGAAGAATCCGTGGGGAGGCTCCGGCGGGAGCGACAGCGGCGATGCCGATCAAGGCCCCGACAGCGGCGACGCTGATCCGCCTTCGGGCGACAAGGGCGGACCGCGCGGCGAAGGCCCGCGCAACCCCTGGCTCCCCGGCGGCGGCGGCGAGGACGGCAAACGCCGTTCCGCCAGCATCGAGGACATTTTCAGGAATCGCGGCCCCGAAGGCCCGCGCCGCCGCGGCGGTGGTCCGGGCGGCCCCAATTTCCGCATGCCCCAGCGCCCCGGCGGGAAGAGCTGGGCTCCGGTCATCGCGGTCGTCGTGATCGGCGCCTTCCTGCTTCTGTCCAGCATCCATCTGGTCGAACCGCGCGAGCAGGGCGTGGTCAAGAGGCTCGGCAGCTACAGCCGCACGCTCGATCCGGGCCTGCATTTCACGCTGCCCTTCCCGATCGAAACGGTGGACGTCGAAGATGTGCAGGGCGTGCGCGCCGTCAACATCCCGGCCTCCAACCAGCGCGCGAAGCTTATCCTGACGGGCGACCAGAACCTCGTCGACCTGAGCTACACGGTGCGCTGGAACATCAAGGACCTGGCCGATTTCAAATTCGAACTGGCCGATCCGATCGAGACGGTCAACGAAGTCGCCGAAGCCGCCATGCGCGCTTCTGTTGCCGAGAAGACCCTCGACGAAACCTTCACCGGTCAGGGCCGCGCCGAGATCCAGCAGCGGGTGCGCCTGCGCATGCAGGAATTCCTCGACGCCTATGGCGCGGGTATCGACGTGCTCGGTGTCGAGATCGCGAAGGCCGACCCGCCGAGCGAAGTGGTCGATGCCTTCCGCGACGTGTCGGTCGCTGAACAGAACGCCGATGCCGCCCGCAACGAGGCCCGCGGCTATGCCCAGCAGACCCTGAGCCGCGCCGAGGGTGAGGCCGAGGCCTTCACCAAGGTCTACGAACAATATCGCCTCGCCCCCGAAGTGACGCGCCAGCGGCTCTATTACGAAACCATGGAGCGGGTGCTCGCCCAGACCGACAAGACCGTGGTCGAGGCGGACAATGTCACACCCTATCTCCCGCTGCCCGAACTGCAGCGCCGCTCGCGCCAGCAGGCGCCGGCCGGACAATAATCGAACGGGATCGCAGGAAACATGGAATCCATCTGGAACAAGTATCGCTGGGCCTTCGTGATCGCGGGTATCGCGCTCGTCGGCCTGTTCCTGTCGGCCTATGTCGTCAACGAGGAAGAGCAGGTCGTCGTCGTCCAGGCAGGTAAGCCGGTCCGCACGGTCAACACGCCGGGCGGGGAATCGGGCGCGGGGCTCAAGTTCCGCGTCCCGCTGTTCGAGAGCCTGCGCCGGGTCGACAAGCGCGTGCTCGATCTCGAGATGCGCGACGAGGAAGTGCTCTCGAACGACCAGCAGCGCCTGCTCGTCAACGCCTATGCCCGGTTCCGCATCGTCGATCCGGTGACCATGGTCGAACGCGCCAACAACACCGACGGGGTGCGCCGCGCGCTCGAACCCATCCTCAACTCGGCGCTGCGCCAGGAGCTTGGTCGCCGCACGTTCCAGGCGATGCTGACCGCCGAACGCGGGACGGCGCTCGCAAATGTGCGCGAGAATCTCGATCGCGAGGCGCGGCAATACGGCGCGGAAGTGATCGACGTGCAGATCAAGCGGACCGACCTTCCCGAAGGCGCGCCGCTGCAATCGGCCTTCCGCCGGATGGAAACCGACCGTGAACGCGAAGCCCGCACCATTCGTGCGCAGGGCACGCGCGATGCCCGGATCATCCGTGCCGAAGCCGATGCCGAGGCCGCCCGGATCTATGCCGACGCCTTCGGCGCGGATGAGAGCTTCTACGACTTCTACCGCGCGATGCAGAGCTATGAGCAGAGCTTCGCGCGGGGCGAGGGTCGCGGCGACAGCTCGATCATCCTCTCGCCCGACAATGAATATCTCCGGCAGTTCCGAGGCCGCCGCTGAAGCCGCGCGCTCTCGCCCTCGATTTCCCCGCGCGCCGCTGCGGTGCGGCCCGTGGACATGCCGACCAAGCGTTGACTCGCGCCGACGGAAGGCGGGCCGTGTTCAAACGGCGTTCAGTGCCTTTCGGCTGAAACTGCGGTGCTTTCGAATGAACCGGCCGGAACGCTGAGGCGAGCCCCTGCGTTGCGACCCAAGGACAAGGATAAGAGGACGTGAACACCGTGCGTTATGTATATGGCCTCTCGAGCGCGCTGCTGCTGGGCGGTGCGGCGATCTCGCTGATGACGGGTATCCCCGCCGGAGCGCAGGTGGCGCAGAATGACGACCAGGTGATGAACCGCGTCGTCCCGCGCGAAGGCGCGCCGGCGAGCTTCGCCGACCTGACCGAACAATTGCAGCCCGCCGTGGTCAACATCGCCACCCGGCAGCGGGTCGAGGTGTCGCGCAATCCCTTTGCCGGCACGCCCTTTGCCGAATTGTTCAACCGCCGCCGTGGCGGCACCCAGCCGCAGACGCGCGAAGCGCAGTCGCTCGGCTCGGGCTTCATCATCTCCGCCGATGGCTTCGTGGTGACGAACAACCACGTGATCTCGCCTCCCAACAGCAATGCGACGCTGGAGGAGATCACCGTGACCATGCCCGACGGGACCGAGTACGAGGCTGAGTTGGTCGGTTCGGACGCGGCGAGCGACCTTGCCGTGCTCAAGATCAATGCCGACCGCAGTTTCCCCTTCGTCACTTTCGGCGATTCGAGTGCGGCTCGCGTGGGCGACTGGGTGGTCGCCATCGGCAATCCGTTCGGCCTTGGCGGTACCGTCACGAGCGGCATCGTCTCCGCGATCCAGCGCACGACCGGCCAGGGCGGCGCCTACGATCGCTACATCCAGACCGATGCGAGCATTAACCGCGGCAATTCGGGCGGCCCGCTGTTCGACATGCGCGGCAATGTCATCGGGATCAACAACGCGATCTTCTCGCCCTCGGGCGGGAGCGTGGGCATCGGCTTCGCCATTCCTGCGGAAACCGCCGCGCCGATCGTCCGCCAGCTGATGGCGGGCGAGGAGATCGAGAGGGGTTTCCTGGGCGTCGGCCTTCAGCCCATGGACGACGACCTTGCCGATTCGCTGGGCCTGCAGCGCAACCGCGGCGAACTCGTCCAGAGCGTGCAGGAAGACAGCGCCGCCGAAGCTGCCGGCCTGCGTCCGGGCGACATCATCATCGAGATCAACAACCGCGAGGTCACCTCCGACCAGACGGTCTCGATCATCGTCGGCAATCTCGATCCCGGCACCCGGATCCCGATGAAGGTCCTGCGCGACGGAAACCAACTCGAACTCACCGCCACGCTCGGCAAGCGTCCGACCGAGGAAGAGCTGATGCGCTCGCAGCAGGTCTTCGATCCGGACGCGGAAACGCCCATGGACCCCGATGCCTCGGACGGCAATGTCGAGGAAAAGCTCGGCCTGCAGGTCATCACCATGACCCCGCAGATCCGCAACAGCCTTGGCGTTGGCGAGGAGACGAACGGCCTCGTCATCGCTGCGGTCGATCCCAATTCGGATGCGGGCCGCAAGGGCCTGCGCCGCGGCGACATCATCCTCTCGGCCAATTACGAGGCGGTGGACACGATCGAGGCGCTCAATGCGCAGATCGCCGCTGCCGAGGAAGATGGACGCGACGCGGTTCTGCTGCGGATCAAGCGGCGCGGCCAGCCCGCGCGCTTCCTCCCGGTTCGCCTGCGCTGACACAAGCGGCGAAAGCCGCGCGAGAGACAAAAGGGCGCCCGCGGCCTCGGCAGCGGGCGCCCGCTTCTTTTGCGGTCCTGGCGAAGCGCCTCAGGGGCCGCCCGCATTGCCCTGTTGCCGCGGGAGCGGCGGAGCTACCGTTGGCGTCGGGCTCGGACTCGGCGGCACATTGCGCGGCTGGCCCTGCTGCTGGCCCTGCTGCTGGCCCTGCTGCTGGCCCTGCTGCTGGCCCTGCTGCTGGCCCTGCTGCTGGCGCTGCTGCTGCTGAGCGTTGCCGCGCCGCACTTCGGGCAATTCGCTGCCGATTGCGCGTTCGAGCACGTCTTCGTCGAGCGCGGCGGGTGGCTCGTCGACCACGTCGGGGGCGTCGGGCCGCTCGCCCTCGATCCCAAAGGGCGAGCCCTCGCCTCCACGCCGGCCGGGTTCGATCAGATTGCCCTGCTCGTCGATGAAGTAGTAATCGTCCGGATCGCCGAACATGTATTCGTCGTCAGGCTCAAGCTGCCATTCGGGCAGATTAAGTTCAGTGTCGAATTCCTCCACCGCGCGGTCCTTCACCGCATAGCGCATGTAGGCGGCGAAGGCCTGCGCCGGGGCGCGCCCGCCCTGCAGGCCCGGCACCGCCTTCGCATCGTCGCGGCCCATCCACACCCCGGTCGTGATGCCGCTGGAAAAGCCCACGAACCAGCCGTCCTTGTTGGAGCTGGTGGTCCCGGTCTTGCCCGCCACCGGGCGCCCGATCTGCGCCGCGCGGCCGGTGCCGGTCTGGACCGCGGCCTGCAACAGGTCGGTCATTCCCGCGGTGACGTATTCGGGGACGAGCTGGCGGTCGCGCGGACGCTCGCGTTCATAGAGCAATTCGCCGTCGGCGGTGACGACCTTTGTGATGCCGTAGGGCTCCACCCCCATCCCGCCCGCCGAAACCGAGGCGAAGGCGCGGGTCATCTCGATCAGGCGAACTTCCGAGGAACCCAGCACCATCGAGGGGAAGGTCGAGACCGGTGAGGAAATCCCGAAGCGACGCGCCATCGAAGCGACTGTCCCGAAGCCGACTTCGTTGCCAAGCTGGGCCGCAACGGTGTTGATCGAATAGGCGAAGGCGGTGCGCAGATTGGTTTCGCCGATATTGCGCCCGTTGGCGTTGCGCGGGCTCCAGCCGTCGATCGTCACCGGGGTATCGACCACCAGGTCCTCGGGACGATACCCGGCCTCTAGCGCGGCGAGATAGACGAACAGTTTCCATGATGAACCGGGCTGGCGCATCGCGTTTGTCGCCCGGTTGAAATTGGATTCGACGTAATCGGTGCCGCCGACCAGCGCGAGGATCGCCCCGTCGCGGTCGAGGCTTACCAGCGCGCCCTGCGCGCCGCCAGGCGTGTTGGCATCGATCGCGGCGGTGGCGGCGCGCTGCTTGCCTATGTCGAGCGTCGTCCACACCTCGATCGGGGCGAAGGTTTCGGGCAGCAGGATATCGAGCTGCGGCAGCGCCCAGTCGGTGAAGTAGCGGACCGAATTCTGTCCCGCCTGCTGTTTCAGTTTGACCGCATCGACATTGACAGAGGCCTGCGCCGGGGTGATATAGCCCTGCTCGCGCATCAGGCGCAGCACGACCTGCGCACGGTCGACCGCCGCCTGCACGTCGGCGGTGGGCGAATAGCGGCTCGGCGCCTTGACCAGTCCCGCGATGATCGCGGCCTCGGCCACCGAAAGCTCGGTGGCGGGATGGCTGAAGAATTTCCGGCTGGCGCTGTCGATCCCATAGGCACCCCCGCCGAAATAGACCTTGTTGAGATAGAGCTCGAGGATCTGCTCCTTCGAGAACTTCCATTCGAGCGCCATCGCCAGCACCGCTTCGCGCGCCTTGCGATCGAAGGTGCGGTTGGTGTTGAGAAAGAGATTGCGCGCCAGCTGCTGCGAGATTGTCGAGGTCCCGCCGACCCGTTCGCGCGAGCCGACCAGCCCTTCAACGATCGCGCCGGTCGTGCGCACGGGATCGATGCCGTAATGCGAATAGAACCTCTTGTCCTCGACCGCGACCATCGCATTGGTCATTGTCTCGGGGATTTCGTCGAAATCGAGCCATTCGCCAAAGGACGGGCCGAGTTCGACGATCTCGCTGCCGTCGCTCGCGCGCACGAGGATGGTCTGGCCCGCCTGCTGCGCCTTCAACTGGTAATAGCTCGGGATCGAACGCGCGGCGAAACCGATCGCGACCGCCAGGAACAGCACGGCCATGAGAGCCAGGGCGATGCCGCTCAGCGCAATCCGCTTGGTCCAGCGCCGGAGCGGGGAGGGTCCGCGCCTGCGCCCCAAGGCGCCTCCTGAAGAGCCCTTCCCCGATCTTTCGCTCGCCGCCCGGCGCGATCCGCGCTTGTCCTTGTTCTGCAGGTTCCTGCCCCGTTTAGACATCGAATGAAATCAGCCCGTCCGCCTCTCGCAGGGCCCTGCCCGGACCCTCGAAGAGCCATGCATAGGCCAGTTGTAACCCCGCGTGAACATGCAGGCACGGACCCTTCCCCGATGCCGGTCGCCGCGCGGCGCATGTCGGCGCGAGGAGGCGTGGATGCGGGAGCGCGATGCAGGCGGCTATTCGCCTTCCGGCACGAATTCGAGCGCGGCGGAATTGATGCAGTAGCGCAGCCCCCCTTCCTCGGGCGGGCCGTCGGGGAAGACATGGCCGAGATGGCTGCCGCACTTGCCGCACAGGACTTCGGTGCGGATCATGCCAAAGGAGATGTCGCGGCGCTCCTCGACCGTTTCGGCTTCGGCGGGGCGGGTGAAGGCGGGCCAGCCGCAGCCGCTGTTGTATTTCGCCGCGCTGATGAACAGCCGCGTGCCGCAGGCGGCGCACATATATTCGCCGTTCTCGTAAAACTTGTCGTACTTGCCGGTATAGGCGCGTTCGGTTCCGGCCTCACGCAGGATGTGGAACTGTTCGGCCGTGAGCCGTCCGCGCCACTGCTCCTCGGTCAGGCTCTTGGGATCTTCGGGGGTGGAATCCATCGCGCTGTCCTCTCTTTCACCGGGCTATATCGGGACCGCGCGCGCGGGCGCAAGGGCGCAAGGGCGGCCCTGCTACATGTCGACGAGCGCGTAATGGGCGGGCGGCTTGATCACGTCCATCCGTTCGGTCAGCAGCGGACGGAAGCTCGGGCGGCTCTTGAACACGGCATACCAGCCACGCGTCTGTTCGTGTCCGTTCCAGTCGATCCCGCCGAGATAGTCCGCAACGCTGATCTGCGCCGCGGCGGCAAGGTCGGCGAGGCTCATGGTCGAACCCGCCAGCCACGGGCGGTTGTCGATCAGCCAGTCCATGTAGTCGAGATGGCCATGCGCCATCTTCATCGCCTCGCGCAGCGCCCGGCTGTCGGGGGGCTGACGCAGGACGAGGCGCTTCTTCATCCGCTCGGACAGCAGCGGCGCGGTCACATCGGCGTAGAAATTCTCGTCGAACAGCGCGACCAGCCTCCGGATCTCGGCCCGCATCACCGCCGGCCCGTTGATCATCGGCGTCTTTTCGCAGGTCTCTTCGAGATATTCGCAGATCGCACGGCTGTCGGCGAGCGTGATGCCGCGCACCTCTTCGACCAGCACCGGTGTTCGCCCGGCAGGATTGAGATTCCAGAAGGCATCCGAAGCCGCCCAGGGATCCTCGCGCACCATGTCGTAGGCGATCTGCTTTTCGCCCATGAGCAGGCGCACTTTGCGGCTGAAGGGGCACAGGGGAAACTGGTAAAGACGCCACATTGCGCATCCACGCATGCCTCAAACGGCCACGCGAATCCACCCGGTGAAAGCGCGCGGACGACGAAGCCTGCGCATAAACGGCCAGGATCTACAGCCCGGCGGAGCGTTTCATCATCAGGCAGGCAGGCATGATCTCTTCGACGGTCTCCGGGCGCTCCTCGAATTGGTTGAACTGGAGCGCGACGAGATCGAACACTGCGCGCCGATCGAGCCCGCGTTCGTCCATCAGCCGGGCCATCGTCCGCACGAAGAATTCGCGCGCGCCTTCCTCCGGCTGGGCGGGATAGGCCGCGCCGCGCTCGTCGCCGTCCTTCTGCCAGCCATTCACGAGCGCGATCGCCACCGCGCAGCGCAATGCGGCGGCCTGTTCCAGATCGAGCGCCTCGAGACTGACGGGCTCGGCCGCCTCGAGAGCCGTTTCGTCAGCGGGAGGGGCGGCCTGTGCGAAAAGCGCGAGCGGGGCGATGATGGAGAGCATGGTCATGCCCTGCCCTATAGGCGCCCGGCTAAACCGCTGGCTACGAAAACCCGGCTTGCCGCCTCACGGGCCAGCGCCTAATCCGTCGTCCGGGTCGAAAGAGGAGAGAACCACACATGATCAGCCACGTAATGATCGGCACCAACGATATCGAGAAGGCCAAATCCTTCTACAACGCCGTTCTCGGCGTGCTCGGCGCGGGCGAACCTTTCGTCAACGTCGCCGCGAGCGGGCACACCCGCCTGTTCTACATGCATGGCGGGCACACCTTTGCCGTGTCCGAGCCGATCAACGACCAGCCTGCGACCTGCGCCAACGGAGCGACGATCGGCTTTGCCTGTTCGAGCCCGGAGCAGGTCAAGGAACTCCACGACGCGGCGATCGCGAATGGCGGAAAGAGCATCGAGGACCCGCCCGGCCCGCGCGAAGGGCCGATGGGCGTGATGCATCTTTGCTATTTCACCGATCCCGACGGCAACAAGATCTGCGGCATCCACCGACCCGGCTAAGCCGGACGGGATTCAGCTACTGAGCTGGAATACCGCGAATTCGGCGCGCCAATTCGCCCCCACGGGCGAAATGGCGCGCTCCCTTGCGAAGAACCACGAACGCTCGATAACGGCGCGCTTTTCCCGCGCGAGATCGCGGAAATCGTCGATCGTGACATGGTGGATGTTCTGCGTCTCGTACCAGCTCACGGGCAGTGCGCTCGTGACCGGCATCCGCCCGCCGAACATCAGCGCGGCACGGGTGCGCCAATGCGCGAAATTGGGGAAACTGACAAAGGCCCGCTCGCCCACCCTCAAAAGCTCGTCGAGCATGAGGTCGGGCCGGGTCGCGGTCTGCAGCGTCTGGCTGAGCACCGCGAAATCGAACGCCTTGTCGGGATATTCGGCAAGATCGATGTTCGCATCGCCTTGCACCACCGAAAGCCCCCGTGCGACGCAGCGCTCGACTAAGGCGGCGTCGATCTCGATCCCGCGCGCATCGCAGCCGCTATCGCCCTGCAGGGCAGCCATCAATGCGCCGTCGCCGCAGCCGATATCGAGCACCATCCTGTCCGGGCCATAGCCCGCGATCGCATCGGCGATCACGGCCAGATCGAAGCGCAGCGGGGTCCTGCTTTCAGCCATTGAGAAATCCGTGCACGACCCGGTCGAGCTGTTCGTGCGGCAGAAGGAAGCTGTCATGCCCGTTGGGCGCCGACAGTTCGACGAAGCTCACCCTGTTGCCGGTCGCATTGAGGGCATGAACGATATGGCGGCTTTCCGTGGTCGGATAGAGCCAGTCCGTGTCGAAGCTGACGATGCAGAAGCGCGCATGGCGGCTGCGTGCGAAGGCATTGGCGAGCTTGCCGCCATGCTCTTCGGCGAGGTCGAAATAATCCATCGCGCGGGTGATGTAGAGGTAGGAATTGGCATCGAAGCGCTGGGTGAAGCCGCTGCCCTGGTAGCGCAGGTAGGACTCGACCTGGAAATCGGCATCGAAGCTGAAGCTCGTCGCCTCGCGGTCCTGAAGGCGGCGGCCGAACTTGCGGGTAAGTCCCTCTTCGGAAAGATAGGTGATGTGCGCCGCCATGCGCGCCACGGCGAGGCCGTTGTCGGGCCGCGCATCGCTGGAATAGTAATCGCCCGCAGCCCAGCCGGGATCGGCCATGATCGCCTGCCGCCCGACTTCGTGAAAGGCGATGTTCTGCGCCGAATGGCGCGCGGTCGAGGCGATCACCAGCACGCGGCCCGCGCGCTCGGGCCAGTTGGCGGCAAGGCTCAGCGCCTGCATCCCGCCCATCGACCCGCCGACCACGCCATGCAGCCGCTCGATCCCGAGCCCGCCGAGCAGCGCCACGAGCCCGCGCACCATGTCGCGAATGGTGATGACGGGAAAGCGCATGCCGTAGGGCTTGCCGTCCGGGCCGTCGCTTGCCGGGCCGGTAGAGCCCATGCACGACCCGATGACATTGGCGCAGATGACGTGAAAGCGATCCGTGTCGATCGGCTTGCCCGGCCCGACCATGCGCTCCCACCAGCCCGGCTTGCCGGTAGCGGGATGGGTGCTCGCGACATATTGATCGCCGGTCAGCGCATGACAGATCAGCACCGCGTTCGACCGGTCCTCCGCAAGTTCGCCATAGGTTTCATAAGCGATCCGCGCGCCCACCAGCGTCTGCCCGCTGTCGAGCGGCAGATCCCCGGCGAGCGCATGGCTCCTGGTGGGCGGAGTGACGTTCATGGACTCGGCAGCGATTGGGCGAGGCGCGCGCGCAAGTCAATCTGAGCGCGAGCGCGGCGCAACAAGAGGGCTGGTCCCGGCGGCAGCGAGCCTGTATCGCCGCGCTCTCCATGACGAACACTTCCATGAACACAAAGCCCCAGCCCAAGCCCTGGATCCTCGGTATCCACGCCTACACGCCCGGCAAGTCCAAGGCGAGCGACGGCCGCGCGCTCGTCAAGCTGTCGGCGAACGAGAACCCGCTCGGCACCAGCGCGGCCGCGCTCGAAGCGCTCGAGGCGGCGCGGGGAGAGGCGGCGACCTATCCCGATCCCGGCGCGATCGCCCTGCGCGAGGCGCTGGGCGGGTTGCACGGGCTCGATCCGGCACGGATCGTGTGCGGGACGGGTTCGGACGAATTGCTCAACCTCGCCGCTCAGGGTTTTGCCGGGCCGGGCGACGAGGTCGTGTTCGCGCGCCATTCCTTCGCGGTCTACGACATCGCCGCGCGCCGCTGCGGAGCGAGGCCGGTCGAAGTGGCGGATCGCGACTACACCGCCGATATCGATGCGCTGCTCGGCGCTGTCGGCGACGCAACTCGGGTCGTCTTCCTCGCCAATCCGAACAATCCGACGGGCACGTGGCTGCCGCCTGCCGAGGTCGAGCGGCTCCATGCCGGGTTGCCCACGCATGTACTGCTGGTGGTGGACGAGGCCTATGGCGAATATGTCGATCCCGCCCACCAGCGCGTCGCCTTCGATCTTGCGGGCAGACATGACAACGTGCTGGTCACGCGCACCTTTTCCAAGATCTACGGCCTTGCCGCCGAGCGGGTCGGCTGGGCCTATGGCGCGACCGGCCTTGTCGACGTGCTGAACCGGATCCGCGGCCCGTTTAACGTGACTGCGAGCGGGCAGGCGGCGGGCATCGCCGCGCTTTCCGACCAGTCCTTCGTCGAACGCAGCCGTGCCCACAACTCCGCCGAACGCGCACGCCTTGCCGAGGCGATCGCGGCGCTCGGCAATCACGGTCTTCGCGCGGTGCCGAGCGAGGCCAATTTCCTCCTCGCCCTGTTCGAAGGCGAGCTCAAGGCCGAAACCGCGCTCGAAGCGCTCGCCGGGGAAGGCTACGCGGTGCGCCATCTGCCAGGACAGGGCTTGCCCAATGGCCTACGCATCACGATCGGCAAGTCGGCCGACATGGACCGCGTGATCGCCTGCCTGCGCCGGCTGTGCGGGGAAGCGGCGTGAGGATCGAGCGCGTCGCGATCATCGGCCTCGGACTGCTCGGATCCTCGATCGGGCTCGCGCTGAGGGAACGCGCGCCGGGCATCGCCACGACCGGCTTCGACGCCAATCCCAACGTGCGTGCCAAAGCGGAGGAGCTGGGTCTTGTCGGCGCGGTCTGCGAAAGCCCCGCCGAAGCCGTTCGCGAAGCCGATCTGGTGGTGCTGTGCGTGCCCGTCGGCGCGATGAGCGAAGCCGCCGCCGCGATCGCCGAGGCCCTGCCCGAGCGAGCCATCGTCAGCGATGTCGGCTCTTCGAAACAGAGCGTCGCAAGGGCCCTCGCCGAAGCTCTGCCTGGTCGCTGCGTCATCCCCGCGCACCCGGTCGCCGGAACCGAGGAAAGCGGGCCGGAAGCAGGCTTCGCAACGCTGTTCGTCGGGCGCTGGTGCATCCTTACCCCTCCCGAGGACGCGGACTCCGAAGCGCTCGAGGCGCTGTCGGATTTCTGGGCCGGATTGGGCGCCAGGGTCGAGGTCATGGACGCGGGCCACCACGATCTCGTCCTCGCGGTGACGAGCCATATCCCGCACCTCATCGCCTTCACTATCGTCGGCACGGCAAGCGATCTCGAAGAGGTCACCCGTTCCGAGGTCATCAAGTATTCCGCGGGGGGCTTTCGCGACTTCACCCGCATCGCCGCCTCCGATCCCGTCATGTGGCGCGACGTGTTCCTCAACAACCGCGAGGCAGTCCTCGAAATGCTGGGCCGCTTCACCGAGGACCTTACCGCGTTGCAGCGCGCGATCCGTTCGGGCGATGGGGAAACGCTGCACGACCTGTTCAGCCGAACCCGCGCGATAAGGCGGCAGGTGATCGAACAGGGGCAGGACGAGAGCAAGCCCGATTTCGGGCGCAGCCACTGACCTTCAGGCAGGTGGGTTGAGGCTGTTGATCGCGTCGTGGACGCGTGCTTCGATCTCGGCACGCGGGAGGCCCGCCGGGATCATCTCGCCGATACGATAGGTGATCGTGCCCGAACGCTTGATGCGGCGCTGATAGAGCGGCCCGGAATCGACCGCCACCGGCACGACCGGCAGTTTGAGCAGCTTGTATGTCCCGGCAAAGCCCGATTGCAGCGGCGCGCGCCTGCCATGGGGGACGCGGGTTCCTTCGGGGAAGATCACGAGCGGCCGGCCCTCTTCCACCCGGACTCTTGCGAGCGCGATCATCTCGCGCAGCGCCTTGGCCCCGGCATCGCGCGCGACCGGAACCAGCCCGTACGCCCGCGCAGAATAGCCCCAGCCGGGAATGGCGAAGAGCTCGCGCTTGGCGAAGACCGTCGGAAAGCCCAGCAGGCAGGGCATGTCGATCGCTTCGAAGAAGCTTTCGTGCTTGACCGCGATCAGCACTTCGCCGCGCGGCAATTCGCCCTCGATGCGCACATCGATGCCGAGCAGGCGATGCACGCACCAGCGATGCCACCCGCTCCAGGCCGAGACGACCCGTCTGAGCGGTCCGATCCCGAACGGCATCACCGCCAGCGAGGCCATGACCAGCAGCGCGCTGATCCCGTAGAAGAGCGGGTAGAAGAGGAGATTGCGCAGGGCGATCATCGCGCGCCTTAGATCCCGACCAGCCCGCCCGCCCAGCTTGCGAGCAGCTTGTGATATTCGAGGAACAGGCTCGCGAGGCTCGGTTGCGATGGGACCGCATCGCGCAGGACGGGGACGCCGTCGGGCAGCGTGCGGTCAAGCTCGCTCGCGGCGCGGCGCATGTGCCAGTCGGTCGTCACGAGCCGCAGGGATGCGATCTCGTTCTGCTCCACCCAGGCCGCGATCTCGGACGCGTTGCCCTTGGTGTCGACCGCCGCGAAGCCGAGGGATACGCAGCAATCCATGCGCTCCTCGGATACCCCGAACTCAGCGGCGAATTCGGCCGGGCGCACTTCGGGCGCGACCCCGCTCACCAGCATCCGGTCTGCAAGCCCTGCATCGAGCACGGCAAGCCCCTGCGGGATCCGGCCGGCAGCGCCCGTCAGCACGATCACTGCATCGGTCCGCACCTTGCCCGCCGGCTGCGGCAGCGACACGGTAAACCACAGGAAACCCAGTGCCCAAACAAGCACGAGCGAGGAGAGGACGTAGCGAATCACAGCGGCCGCGCTCAAAGCATTTTCCTGAGGGCGAAGGCAATGGTGATCCGCCCGGTGAGCGCCGCGAGCGCGATCGCGATCACCGGGACGGCGCCGATCACCGCCCAGTCTCTGAGACCGAGCGCCCCGCCCGCCACCATGCCGCTGTCAAGCCCTGCGAATTGCCGACCCAGAGCGAGAACGGCAATCCCGCCCAGCGCCGTGCCGACCAGCGCACCAAACGCCGCATCGCGGATCACTGCGCGCTGGAAAATGCGGGTCACCTGATCGTCGGTACCGCCGAGCAGGTGCACGATCTCTACCGTCTCGCGGTGATTGGCGAAGGCACTGCGGGCCGCGAGCCAGACCGCGGCAGCGGTGGCGAAGGCGACCAGCGCGATCAGCGCGAGCGCGAGGTATTGCAGCGCCGCGAGCGCATCGTAGACCGGGCGCAGCCATTCGGACTGCGCATCGACACGCGCGCCCTCCACCTCGCCCTCGAGCGCGCGTGTCAGTGCCGCGATCTCCTGCGTATCGGCCGTCCGCGTGAGTTCGACATCGATCAGCGCCGGGATCGGTACTTCACCGCTTGCCGCACCTTCGCCCAGCCACGGCTCCAGCAGTTCGACCAGTTCCGCGCGCGGGACCACCCGGACCGATCGGACCAGCGTCTCGCCCGTCAGGACTTCGGCCGCGCGCGCGGCTTTGGCCTCGCGCAAGGCCGGATCGGCCTCGATCACCTGGACGGTCACAGCGCCGGACAAGTCGGCGCGGGCATTAGCAGCGAGGTTGCCGAGCGCGAGGCCCCCTGCGGCCGCGATCACGACGAGCGCGGTGAGTAGCGCGATCACCCACGGCATCGCCCCGCCGAAACGGCTCGACGGAACGAGGCTGGCCGCTAGCCGAGAGCCGACCGGCGCGGCCATGCGTGAAGGCTTTTCGGCGAACGGCGGCGCGCTCATCGCGCGGGTTCCGACATAGCGCGGCCACCCGGCTCGCTCCCTCCCGGCCGCGGCGGAAAGCGCAACGCGCCGGTGGGGTCGGACAGCCGCCCCTTGTGGAGCCGCATGATGAGCGAGTCCGGGACTTTCTTGAGCAGGTGGACATCGTGGGTCGCGACGATGACGGTGGTGCCGATCCGGTTGTTCAGCGCCTCGAACAGGCGCAGCAGCTTGAGAGCCATTTCGGGATCGACATTGCCCGTCGGCTCGTCGGCGATCAGCATCTGCGGACGCGCAATCACCGCGCGGGCAATCGCAACGCGCTGCTGTTCTCCCCCGGACAGGCTCGGCGGGCACGCCTGAGCGCGTTGCGCCAGGCCGACCCATTCGAGCATTTCCGACACCGACTTCCTAACCCGCACCTCCTCGGTTCCCGCGAGCCGCAGCGGCAGGGCGACATTGTCGAAGGCGGAAAGATGGTCGACGAGGCGGAAATTCTGGAACACCACGCCGAGCCTGCGCCGGAAATCGGGCAGGCGACCGCGCGGCAGTGTGACCATGTCCTTGCCGAACATCTGGATCGCCCCGCGCGAGGGCCGCTGGGAGAGATAGAGCAGCTTCAGAAGACTCGTCTTGCCCGCACCGCTGGCTCCGGTGAGGAAGTAGAAGCTGCCGGGGTAGAGCGTGAAGCTGAGATCGCTGAGCACTTCCGGATCGGTGCCGTAGCGCAGCCCGACATTATCGAACTTTACGATCTCGCCCGGCTTGTCGATCATCGCGCGGCTCTATCAGCGGGACCTTTGGGGGGAAAGTGCAACTTGCCTCTTCTCGCCCACATAAGGCGCATCGATGTGGAAAAAAGCGCGGGTATCCGGCTCTTCGAGGGTGTTGCCCTTGTGCCGACGAAGCGGCGCGATAAGGCATAGGTGACCATGATAATATCCTGCCCCGCCTGCGCCACCCGCTATGTCGTGCCGGAAACCGCGATCGGACCGGAAGGCCGGACCGTGCGCTGCGCAAAGTGCAAGCACAGCTGGTTCCAGAACCCCTCGCCCGAAGCGGCAGTCCGACCCCGCCCGAAACGGGCCGAACGACCGATGGCGCAGGAACCGGAACAGAGCGCCGCGAGCGACGCCGACGCCCCTCCAGCAGCGGTCGGCGAGGCCGATGGGGCGGACCCCGTGACCGGGAGCGCTGCATCCGCGGCCCCTGCGAAGAATGAAAGCGGCGAAGCGGTGCGCCCCGGCATCAGCCACTGGCGCAGCTCGGATGATATTGTGTCCGGCCCGAACACGCCGGACACGAACCGGGAAAGCCAGCAGGATCCTTCGCCAGGAAGTGGCAAGATCGAAGGAAGTATCTCCTTGCGGACCCCGCGCCAGGATCTCGGCGCTTCGCAGAAAGACGAACGGGCCGAGGAAAAGGCCAGGGTCAGCCGCGACCGGCCCTCTCGTCCCGCTGTGCCGGAAGATCAACCGACGGATCGAAGCCAGCTGACCGCCGAGCCGCCGACCGATCCCGCAGCCGACCCGCTGGCCAAGGAGGCCGGGTACGGCGGCGCATTTGCAGACGGGGATGAAGCAGGGACCGACCAGGCTCCTCCAACAGCCACGGACGATGCGGAGAATGCGTCCGAAGACGGTTCGCTCGAGGCGGAATATTCTCGAGAAGAGTACGGGGATGAGGAATATCGGGACGGGGACGAAGTCTCGCAGTTCGACTATCGCGCTCCCTTTAGCGCGCGGCGCAACCCGGCGAAGATGTGGACCGTGGCCGGCGTGGTCTTCGCCCTGCTTGCTGGCGGAACGGCGGTCGCGGTAAACCTCAACGGCCTTCCCGAATTCGCACCTTTCAGCCGTCCGACCTTTGGGATCGGCAAGCCCGACCTCGCGCTTGCCTTCGACCCCGCCGAACAGCGGATCGAGACGCTCGAGAGCGGCGAGCGGATCTATCGCGTGCGCGGGACGATCAGCAATGAAGGTCGCGAAAGCTTGAATGTCCCCGACCTGCTGATCGTCTTCCGCGACCAGACCGACCGGCCGATCAAGGATTGGGTTGTGGTCCCCGCCAAGCGCGAGCTCGCCCCGGGCGAAATGCTCAACGTGACCGAGGCGATTGCCGAAGTGCCGCCGGCCGCGCGATACGCCGAAATAGGCTGGGCGCCGGGCTGATCGCCGCAACGCACTTTTCAGCTGAATTCGATCCAGATCGTTCCCTGAGCGTCGGCCCGTCGCTGGCGGGCCATTGCGCCGCCTTGCCGATCGTCCCGGACGGCCTCGACCTCGCGTCTGAAATCAATGGCCGCAGGGCGCACCACCCTAACGGTGGCGCTGACTGCTACCCCCACGGACTCCCGGGCCGGCCGCGCGGAAACGCCCGAAGGTGACACCTGCACCGACTGGGCGGCCAGGAGAAGGCCGGAGGCAAGGCTCAGGGCAGCGCTCACCAGACATGGTTGCCAAATCCCTAATGCCGCTCGCAAGGTCCGCATGAGGGGCAGTCCCGCCAAGGGACAGGCCGGCAGCTTGCCATTTCGCGCCCCGCTCGCAGGTGTGCCGCAAGAGCCGCCTCAAAGTGCTTGCGCCGCGTCACCCCCCTTGCTAGGGGCGCGCTCCTACCGAGGGATGCCAGCAACGGCGCCCCTGACATGAGTGCGGTCGTGGCGGAACTGGTAGACGCGCAACGTTGAGGTCGTTGTGGGCTAACGCCCGTGGAAGTTCGAGTCTTCTCGACCGCACCACTCTTTGAAAACCCCAGAACTCTGAGGTTTTCTAGCCCCCCGTTTCCGACAGATGAGAACTTTTTGGTCCAGATGCCCGCAGGGCTGCCGGTTTTTTGCCGTCCTTTCTGGGCACATGGGTGCTCAATGGCCCACGCTGCCGAATGGTAGCCTTTGTCCGACGGTGCTGAATGTCAGGAAGGCGTTGCTATCCAAGAATCGCTGCCTTTCAGCTTGCGACCCCATGCAAGAGCCTCAGAGCGGACCTTGCCGGTGCAAGCGCTCGCCGAGTCCGCATCGGGCCTAATGAAGCCTCGCAAAAAGCTTCGCCGTCATTGTTTCGCCTGCGCTGTTAGCGCTGAGCAGGCAGAGACCCCGCCTGTCGACGCCCGACCCGCACGGAAGCCCTCGGTACTGCCGGGGCCGGCTTTATACGCGCGCAAGGGGTGAGTGCTGGAATCAGGGTCGCACACTCCCCCAACACGCACCGCCCCACAGTCCGGTTCAGAACGCGATCTGAAAGCGCACCACGCCGAGGTCGCCGCTTGCATCCGGCGTCAGCAAACTGTCGGTCGTCTCGGTTCGCGCATAATTCGCAAGCACACGCACGTTCCGGTCGAGATACCACGTCGCTCCGAGCGTCAGGACCGATGCGCGCCCGCGATCGAGTCCGGGGTCGTCGAGGTCAGCCTCGCTGTAACGGGCCGCCAGTTCGATCGCGCCGCCCTTGCGAGTGATGCGGGCGCCTGCCGGCGTCCCGCTTCGGCGCGAATAGCGATAGCGCTCGCCCGTCACCATCCAGCTTGCCTGTCCATACCAGCCCGAGAAATCGAGCGGGTCGAGACCGGTGCGCTCGATGCGGGTCGCGATATACTGCGCCTGCACCGAAACGGGTCCGCGTGCGGCGGCGAATTCCGCGTTGTAGGCTTGGAGATCGCTCGCCCCGTCGATTCCCCCGGTGCGCAAAAGGCGCGGGGCGAGGCTGGAAGCGGACAGGACGGTGAAGCGCGGCGGCTCGGCAGCGTCGAAGGAACGGCTTTCATAGGCCGCGCCAAGATGGACCCAGGTCTTGCGCTTGCGCACGGGGGCGAACGTCGCGCGCACCGCGAACCCGTCTCCGCGCACGCGCGACTGGCCGACCTCGTCCGCCAGCGCGTCGGTGAAATAGCCCGCTGCAAGCGTGAAATCATCGTGCGAATAGCGCACGCTTCCACCGAGGCCGAATGCGGGCGCGAAGGTGTTGGCGAGCGAGCGTTCGGCCAGGGTGATCGAGTTGGAGCTTGCCATGTCCTCCATGCTGAACGGGACAATCTGGTTGCCGCCCCTCAGCTCCACCCCCTCGACGGGGCGAACCGCGATCCACACGTTGCGCCACCCGTCGGCCTGAGCGAATTCGCGGTCGACCCTCACCCGGACGACATCGCCCACGCGGGCCGAGAATTCGAGCCTTGCGCGGCGGAAGTCGACCTCGCTGCCTTCGTCGAGGCCGTGTTCGAAGACGCTCGCATCGAGATGGATACGCCCGCCGAGATTGAATTCGACATCGCCGGTGCTGACGGTGAGGCCGTCCTCGTCGGCGTCTATGCCGTCCCGCGCCGCTGCCCCGACGGGCAAGGCGAAGGCGACGAGGAGGGCAAGCGCCGGAAGGGCGAGACGTCGGGCGGAATAAGTAGTCACGGGCAGGGCTCCTTTGTGCGAACCTTCAGCCGTCCCGCGCGATCGGGAATGCGAATCCGGCCGGTTCACGCCGCAAACGGGGATGCCGCCCGCTTTATTCCCGATCGGCTCGGAACTTTTTTCGTGGTCCTTCCGGAATAAGCCGGGGTGGCGCTCCGTTAGCCCTGCATCCCCCTCTTGCGACGGAGTTGCCCATGACGATCCAGAGCCTCGCCCCGATCACCGGCCTCGAGCGTTCCTCCCGGCTGCAGATGCGGCTTGCGGCGGCCAAGCGCGCCTTCACGACGCGCAATGTCGATCTCGCTTTCGCGCACAGGCTGGTGCGCTCCGGCGTGCGGCCGAAAGCGGGCGACCTGATCCTCGCGCGGGTGACGGCGATCGGCCAGCACCGGCGGATCGAGAATGTCCACGGGCGGCGCGGCACGCTCTATGTCGGGGACGAGATCG
>JGI12109J20283_11203968_pt1 | contig 55880 bp, 50 predicted proteins | sample ElkSlonscriptome_12_FD_20283 | JGI IMG/M metagenome (IMG submission 20283)
CTGGCGCGGCGCCGGAACAAGGCGCAGGCAGGCCGCTGTGATCACGCCCAGCGTCCCCTCGGAGCCGATCAGGAGCTGCTTGAGGTCGTAGCCGCTGTTGTCCTTGCGCAGCGGGCTCAGCTCGCTGAAGACTCGTCCGTCCGGCAGGACGGCCTCCAGACCGAGCACCTGCTGGCGCGTGTTGCCGTAGCGAATCGTCAGATTGCCGCCGGCGTTGGTGGCGATGGTCCCGCCGATGCTGGCCGTGCCCTCGGAGGCCAGGCTGACCGGATAGCGCTGGCCCTGCTCGGCGGCCCAGGCCCGGACCTGGGCCAGCGTGGCGCCGGCCTCGACGACCAGGCTGGCGTCGATGGGATCGATCGATCGCAGGGCGCGCAGTCGCTCCAGGGAGATCACCAGCTCCCCGTTCAGCGCCGATCCGCCGCCGACCAGGCCGGTGCGGCCGCCCTGGGCGATCATGGCGATGCGTTTTTTCTGACAGAGCGCGACCAGTGCGGCAACTTGCGCCGTAGAGCCTGGACGCGCGACGGCGATCGGCCGGCCGTGGAATCGTCGACGCGGCTCCTGGACATAGGGCGCCAGGTCCTTCGGCGACAGCAGCAGACCACCCGGACCGAGACACAGCTCCAGCTCGGCGTAGAAATCCTCCATGCGATGGGGCGGGCCCGGCGTTGGTTCCCGGCTCAGTCCGAACCGGCCACCCCGGGCTGGCGGAGGCGGGTGCCGCGCGCGTCCCAGGCCTCGCGGACCATGGCGCGCACGTCGGCGCGGAGCTCGGCCGCGTCGAAGACCCGGCCACCGCGAATCGTGTAGGCCACTCCCCCGCTTCGAACGATCTCGTTGGTCTCGTCAAGCTCGATGGCGCCGGTGCCGTAGAGACGCTTGAAATTGACCAGTGGATTGCTGTCGACCACGACCAGGTCGGCCTGCTTGCCGACTTCGACCGAGCCGATTTCGTCGGCCAGTCCCAGCAGCTCGGCACCGTGCAGGGTGGCGGCGCGGATGACCTCGAGGGGATGGAAGCCGGCCTCCTGGAGCAGCTCCAGCTCCTGGATGAAGCCGAAGCCGTAGAGCTTATAGATGAAGCCCGAATCGGAACCGACAACGACCCGACCGCCGCGATTCTTGTAGTCCTGAATAAATTGCATCCAGCGGCGGAAGTTGTCGGCCCAGGCGACTTCATCCGCGGTCGACCAGTTGAACCAGTAGGACCCGTGGGCGGTGCGCGAGGGCTGGAAGAAATCCCACAGGCTGGGCAGGGTGTAGTCGGCGTGCCACTCGGCCGTGCGCTGAGCCATGAAGTCGCGATTGGCCTCGTAGATCGTCAGGGTCGGGCTGAGGGTGAAGTCGAGCTCGAGCAACTCGTCGCGGACCGCGGCCCAGCGAGGATGATCCGGCCCGACCGCCTGGGCCCAGAGTCGGCCCGCGGCGGCAAAGCGATGGTACTCATCGGCGTAGTTGTAGTCGACGGGATAATCCTGCACCGTGCGGTCGGCGAACAGCGCTTCGGGCAAGCCGTACCAGTGCTCCATCGACGTCAGGCCAGCGCGTGCCGTATGCAGCACGTTGGCGCGTGCAACATCCATCTGAGCGTGGTGCATGGCCGTCCCCAGGCCCTGCTTGCCGGCCTCGTCGATGGCCGCCAGCAGCACCGGAGGCGGGGCGCCGAAGAACTTGATCCCGTCGCCGCCGCGCTCGGCCAGGTCGCGGACCCAACGGCGGGCCTGATCGGCATCGAGCATCGGCTCGGTCTGGCCCTGGCCAAAGCGGACATAGGCCAGGATTCGGGGTGCGGTGATCTCACCGGCCGCCGACCGAGCCCGCTCGCGGAAGGTCCACTCGGCCCCGTTGAAGGAGCCTGCTTCGCGAATCGTCGTGATGCCGTGACCCAGCCAGAGCTTGTAGACATACTCCGCCGGCGTGCCCTGGGCCGCGCCGCCGATATGGGTGTGCGCATCGACGAAACCCGGCAGCACGTAATGGCCGGTCAGATCGATCTCATGCCCGCCCACGACCAGTTCGGGTCGATCCTCTGCGGCGATCGCAACGCCCGGTGCACCGACCCCGACCAGGCGCGTGATCCGATCGTTCTCGATGACGATGTCTATCGGGCCGATCGGCGGTGCGCCGGTGCCGTCGATGACGGTCACGCCACGCAGGATGAGCTGGCGATGCGGACCCATACCCTCCTGAGAATCCGGCGCGCCGGCAATGGCGCTCGCGGGCTCCGCCGCCGGCAGAGGGGCAAGGTTCAGAATCAGGGCAAGAAAGAAAACCAGACGAAAAGACATTGAAGAGACTCCGACGAGCGCGAGAAGGGCAACCTTGGCTACCCTCATTCGACGGACCGTTGGATCGGTCCGCGACAGGCGCTTGAAAATCACCACTGTAGCAACAGCACGGTGTAAGTGACAAAGATCGACAGCAGCAAGGCACCCTCGAAGCGACTGATGCGTCCGCCGCCGCGGCGGCCAAGGGCGAGGATCAGCAGCGCAACGGTCAGGCCAAGCATCACGGGCAGATCCCGCCTCAGGACAGCGCTGGGGACATCGAGCGGGACGATCGCTCCCGCTAAGCCGACAACCACCAGCGTATTGAAGAGATTCGAGCCGATGACGTTGCCGAGCGCCAGGGCGTGCTCACCGCGGCGAGCCGCGGCAAGCGTCGATGCCAGTTCGGGAAGCGAAGTGCCCACGGCGACGACGGTCAAGCCGATTACCAGGTCACTCATGCCAACCCAACGCGCCACATCGACCGCGCCGGACACGACCAGACGCGAGCTGAACACAAGAATCAGCAGGCTGACCGGCAGCCAGAAGAAACCGGCCCGCGGCGACATTGTTCGGTGATCCAACGCGTGATCGACATCCTCGACCAGGGAATCGTCGGGTGCGCGCCGCGCCTGGATCAGATTCCAGGCGAGCAGACCGGCGAAAACAAAGAGCAGGATGAAGGCGTCCTGGCGATTGACCTGGCCATCGACCAGCTGCCAGGCCGCGATCCCGCTGATCAGAAGCAAGAGCGGCAGTTCCCGACGCACGATCGTCGATTGAACCGCAATCGGGCGGAGCAGCGCTGTGATACCGAGAATCAGGGCAATGTTGGTGATGTTCGAGCCGTAGGCATTCCCGAGGGCGAGGCCCGGATTGCCCTGCAGGGCAGCGAATAGGGAAACGGTCATCTCCGGCGCCGAGGTGCCAAAGCCGACGATGACCATGCCGATCAGTAAGGGCGGCAGGCCCCAGAATCGAGCCGTTAGCGAAGCGCTGGCGACGAATCGATCGGCGCTCCACAGCAGGGCGATCAGTCCGAAGAGCAGCAGCGTGATGGACCAGAGCATTGATCAGCCCTCCAGATCGAGCCCTGCGGAATTCCGGCAAGGTCTTAGCAGCATAATTGGTTTCCAGTCGACACTTTCCGGGCAACCTGTGATCGCCCTCACATAAAACGCGGTTTCTGCATAGCTAGATGATTTTGCAGATCTTTTTTATTGACATGGATGGTTGAAGCACGGCACGATTGCTCGCACTGTAGGGGTAGCGCCCGGCAGCTTCGATGGGCTATTTCACTGGAGATCGACCTTATGCCTTCATGGCGCCCTGTGTTCATGAACATCCTAATCGGGCTGGCATTCGGCCTACCCGCGCTCGCTTCGGCCCAGGTGCCGAACGTCGATCCAGGCTTCCCCGACAACCTGAGCTGCGAGCCCGGCGAGCTCCTCTATCGCCAGGTCGGGCTTGGCCGAATCGGCAACATTGTTTATCACAACGGCGTCCTGCTCTCGAACAACGTGGGCGGTGGAGATCGGCGCTGGTGGCGCTTCACCGACGTGGACGACCCGACCACGCTGACAATCTATGAGACTGATGAATCCGTCCCCGTCGACCAGGGCACGCATTCACACAGCAAGATCGGCGACTACGTCTGCGGCGGCTGGGGCTGCAGCGTCCGCCGCGACGGGCCGGGCCAGATCATCGAGCAGTCCATGCCCGCCACCGCTCCGGGGGAAATCAGCCGCGGCTTCACCCCGCAAAATCAGCCCAACCCCGACGAGGGCAGCCTCCATCGCCTCTACTACCCCTGGGCCGTGCCTTTCAACTGGCTGCAATATGGCCCGACGGCCGGCGAGGGGCGCCTCTGGCGAGGCGACCAGCTCCTGGCCGACTGGCAGCCCCTGGGAGACCACGGTGTCAGCGGCAACGGCATCCTGATCGGAAATTATCTCTTCATCGTCTCCGACGCCTCCATGCTCGGCGTGGTGAGCTACGACATCTCGCCCGTGTTCAATGATCCGCCGGAACCGCCGCGCTTCCTCGATAAGCTGTCGGGGACCTTCGGCGCCTATATCGGTGCCGTGTGGAAGAACTATCTGGTCCTGGCCGGCGGGAATCCGCGCGACCTCGTCTACGTGGTCGACTATTCCGATCCGAGCGATCTCAGCCTTGTGGACACGATGGATCTCTCAGGGAACTCGGACCTGAACGCCGGCACCAACGTGCCCTATGTCCAGACCCAGGATGAATTTGTCTTCACCCGCCGGCACAAGATCAACATGGAAACGCTCACGCCCGAACTCGAGTTGGACGAGGTGGGCGACAATCGCCCACCGGGTAGCGCGTCCGGGGAGCTCGGCGTCAGCCAGTACAAACTGCCGATCGGCAATCTCTTAGTGACCGGCGCCTACAGCGCCAGCGGACGCGACGGGATTGGTGTCTGGTGCCATCAGGCCGAGCCGGACACGCGCAGCCCCTACGTTGACTACCACGTTCCTCGCCCCGGTCAGACCGGCTATCCACTCGGGGCGCCGATCAGCCTGATCATCCCGGAGACCCTTGAATCCTTCACCATCATCAACGGCGAAACCGTCCTGGTCCGCCCCGTCGGCGGTGACCCGCTCGATGCCTGGGCCTCCTTTTCCCACGACGGCATCCTTACCCTGACGCCCTACGAGTACTTCGAGCCCGACACCACCTACGAGGTGCTCGTGGCCGACGGCGGCATCAAGGACGCGGCCGGCAACGGGATCGAGGGCTACTCCTTCACCTTCGCCACCGGTGCCGCCCTGGGCGGCGGCAACGGCGCGCCCGAGATTACGGCCTTTGATATGAGTGCCTCACCGATCGAGCCGGGTCAGACCGTCACCCTGAGTGCCACGGCAAGCGACCCGGAATCCGACACGATCGAATACCGCTTCTCGACCGGCGATGGGACACCCACCAGCGCCTGGTCGACGACACCGCAGCTCACCCATACGTTTTCGAGCGAAGGCCACTTCGGCGTCAAGGTACAGGTTCGCGACCAAAAGCCCGACGGGACCACGTCCGTCGTCACCGAAACCCAGACCCTGACCGTGGCATCGCTCCCCTCAGGCCCCTTGCCGACACATTCCAGCAGCATCGTGGTGGACGAGTCCCGGCGCGTGGTCTGGTCGGTCAACCGCGACAACAGCAGCGTGTCTCGACTCGATGCCGATACCGGCCAGCGCCTGGCCGAAATCGACCTGGCCGCGATGAGCGGCCTGGACGGATCGCTGAATCCGACCAGCATCGCCCTCCGCTCTGTCACCGGCGAGGCATGGATCAGCCTGGCGGGTGGCGATGCGGTGCTGATCCTCGATGCCTCCGGCAGCCTGATCGAGAGCTTCCAGACCGGTTACGGCTCGGCCCCTCAGGCCGTGGTCTTCAGCCCGGATGAGTCCCAAGTCTTTGTCTCTACGCGGGCGCGCGCTGCAGGGCAACGGGGTCACGGCCAGGTGTTGCGCTTCGATGCATCGTCGCGCGGCCAGACCGGCTCGCTGGAACTGGGGCCAACACCCGGAGCGATGGCCTTAAGCGGCGACGGCCAGCGCCTGTTCGTGGCTCGCTTCATTTCTGCCGAGCATCACGGCGAGATCTGGGAAGTGGATGCCGACGAGATGAGCCTGACGCGGACGATCCGCCTGCGCCGCGACCGGGGCCAACGCGGCATCGATCCGGGTGGCTCCGAGGGGCCGGGGGTTCCAAATTACATCGCCGCCCTGACCATCGACCCGCACGGCGAGTTCCTCTGGTACACGGCGATGAAGGCCGACACCAATCGCGGCGAATTCTTCGATCAGGGCACGGGCCTGAACCTGCCGCTGGCCCATGACACGACCGTGCGCCCAATGCTCGGCCGCGTCGACCTGACCGGGGGGTCGCCGGAGGAACCCGACGTCAACAGCTTCCCCAACGGCCGCATCGATGGCGACAACTCCGAATCGCCAAGCGCCCTGGCCTTTTCGCCCCGAGGGGACTACGTGTTTTCGAGCTTCCAGGGTAATAACGTCGTCGCCATTTTCGATGATCTGGCGATCCAGGCCGGCGGCGGGCGCAGCTCGATCGCGCGGGAAGAGGTCGGCGCAGCGCCTCGCGGCCTGGCTTTCGATGCCGCGACGAACTCCCTCTGGGTCGAAAACTTCATGGGTCGCTCCGTCAATCGCATCGAGGTCGGTGAGTTCCTCGCCAACGGCAGTCGTCAATTCCAGACCGACGAATACATCAGCTCGACCGACGAATCGCTCTCGCCCGACGTTCTCGCCGGCAAGGAAATCTTCTATTTCGCCGGCAACGATCCGGAAGGCGTCAACGAGATGAGCTTCGAGGGCTACATTTCCTGCGCCAGCTGCCATATTGACGGCGGTCACGACGGCCGCACCTGGGATTTCACCCAGCGCGGCGAGGGCCTCCGCAACACCCAGGACCTGCGCGGCCGGGCGGGCCTGGGGCACGGCAATCTGCACTGGACCGAGAACTTCGACGAACTGCAGGATTTTTCGATCGAGATCGCCCGGGATTTCGGCGGCAGTGGATTCTTGCCAGACGGCGAGACCGCCAACCCGCCGTTCGGAGCACCCAACGCCGGGCGCAGCCAGGCCCTTGACCAGCTGGCCGCCTACATGAGCTCCCTCGACGTCTCGCACCTCGAGCGCAGCCCCTGGCGCGGCGAAAACGGCGCCATGACGGCGGAGGCCCTCGCCGGTGCCGAGATCTTCAATGATCTGGGCTGCGCCGATTGCCACGACCCCTTGACCGGCTACACGGACGCGACGGTAGGATCGGCGACCTTGCACGATGTCGGCACGATCCGCACCAGCTCGGGCACGCGCATGGAACAGCCCCTGACCGGCATGGGCACGCCCACCCTGCTCGGCCTGTGGAACTCCGCACCCTACTTCCACGACGGCTCCGCACCGACCCTGGACGATGTTTTCAGCGTCGCCGGCGGCGTAATGATCGAGGCGGAAACAGCGACCCTCGGTGGAAATGCACAGGTTCCGGGATTCATTCAGATCAACTGGGACAGCTCAGCGCACGGCGAGCTGGTTCAGTTCAGGAACGACAACGATAGCGCCACTTTCAGCCAGGTTGATGGCGGCAGCGGCGGGCTCGGCGCGGTCGAGCTCCGCTTCCGGCCCAGTGATGACGGCGTCCTCCGCATCAGCGTCAACGGGGGGCACAGCCAGGATCTGAGCTTCGACCGGGAAGTGACCCGCATGGGTTGGACCCGCCTGCGCTTCGAAGACGTTCCCCTCAACGCTGGCGCCACCAATACGGTCGTTGTCACGCGCATCGACGGGCGTAGCGCCCTGGACAACATCACCGTCTCGACGGTCAATGATTTGGCTAGGGCCCAAGCCCATCGCGCGGCCGGAAATCTTGCGCAAAGCGACCTAAACCGTCTGAACGCCTATCTGCTTCAGCTCGACGGCCGCAACCCCGAGGGCCTGATCGTCAATCCGGACCTGCTCTTCCGCGATCGCTTTCAATAGATTACAGATTCGCCGGGCCGGCACCATGGTGTCGGCCCCGGCCCGGATGCTGGCACCCATTGCCCCAACCCCTTTCGGGTGCCAAAATGGCGTTTTTTCCATGCAGCCATCGCCACCATGAACAACACAACGCCCGCCCTGCATGCGGTCATGCTGGGAGGCCGAGCCGAGGGCTGTCGAATCGAGCTACACGACATCGCTTTCGCCATCGGCACCGACCTGGAATCGATGCACGAGCAGCTTCTCTCGCAGTGGTTTGGCAGGCCCCAGGGTCTCCACGTCGACGCCTACGCCCGTCTTGATCGGGCCGATGGGCATCGGATCGAGCTGCGTGGAGAACCCGCGAAAGAAGAAAAAAAGCTTTTCTTCATCAATATCGGCGGGTATGCGGCCGCCGAACTCGCTGAACAGCACGCCTACGGCTTCTTCGTCGCCCGCAGCAAATCGGAAGCCAAAGCACGTGCTAAAACCGAACTGCTTCCCGGCCGAGAGGAAGTCCATAAGGATGACCTCTACGAGGTCGACGACTGCATTCCCCTCAAGGAGATCGACGGTCGGTACGTGCATCTGATTGCGGACGCGAGCGCCGGTGAGCCGCGGATCATCAACGGCTATTTTCCCTTGCCCCTGCCCACGATCAAGGCCTGGATCACGCGTCAGAAATAACAAGGTTTTTAGGCAGGCATGACGATGCGACCCGCCGGGCTTTTCAGTCTAACCGCACTGCTGCTCAGCACGGCTATTCTGTTCATTGGTGGCGGCTTGACCGCCATCCTCATACCCGTGCGCGCCGCGCTCGAGGGTTTCTCCACGCTCCAGATCGGGCTCCTGGGAACCGGCGCAGCGATTGGAACGATCATCGGCTGCATGCTCTCACCCGGCCTGATCCGCCAGGTTGGTCACATCCGTGCCTTTGCCGTGCTGGCCGCTTCGGCGGCCATCGTGGCCTTGATCCATGGCCTTGTGATCGACCCCTGGCTGTGGATCGCGCTGCGCGTGCCCACCGGAATCGCCTTTGCCGGCTTGGCCACGGTGATCGAAAGCTGGCTCAACGCCAGCACCGGCAATGAGGCACGAGGCCGAACGATGGCCGTCTACATGATCATCCAGCTGACCATGCAGACAGTTGGACAACTGCTGCTGATCACCGCTGACCCGATGCTCATGACGCTGTTCGCCCTCGTGGCATTGACCATTACTTCTTCATTGATTCCCGTCGGCTTAACTCGGACGATCGTGCCCGGCCCAGTGGCCAAGGTGACGCTGGATCTGCGCCTCATTTATCACCAGTCGCCCAGTGGGGTCGTCGGCGCCATCGCCATTGGCCTGGCTAACGGCTCGTTCTGGGCTTTGGCTCCCCTTTATACGGCCGATCGAGGCTTCGAACCGGCACAGATTGCAGTGTTTATGAGCCTGGCTTTCATCGGCGGTGCCCTGCTGCAGTATCCTCTGGGCCGCTGGTCCGATCGCATCGATCGCAGGCGCGTCATCCTCCTGACCGCATCGGTTGCCAGCCTGATTGGACTGGCTCTAGTCCTACTTCCTAATCTCGAGACCCGCATCCTGTTGGCCTTCGCGCTGCCTCTAGGGGCTTTTCTCTTCGCGCTCTATCCGCTCTGCGTCGCCCACGTCAACGATCACGTCAAGGAAGGTGAATTCGTTGAGGCTTCGAGCAGCATGCTGCTTCTCTATGGTGGCGGGTCCGTGGTCGGACCCATTCTCGCCGCTCTGCTGATGGAAAGTCTTGGCAGCAGCGCCCTGTTTGTATTTATCGCCTCGATCTATGGCCTCCTTGCGGTGTTTATAGTGACTCGCCTGAGAACCAACCCCCGACCGCTTACGGCTGATCGCGGAGCCTTCGTAGCTATGCCGTCGAGTGCAACGCGTGGCTTGGATCTCGATCCGCGCTCCGATGAAATGTTCGGTAACGAACCGACCAGTTCGGACGCAGGTCCTCAGAATCGTTCCTGAATGAGATCGAAATCTAAAGTTTCGTGGTGCTTATTCGGCTTCGAATTCTGAGCCAGGCCTGGAGTGAAAGACCCAATGTCTGGCTATACTTAACATCGGCCCGGTTGAGAGTTTAAAGGACCATGACATCGAGAGAGAGCTGTTTGGTTGCCCAGTTCGAGTGCTTCACCAAGCTAGCCCCCGACGAGAAGGAACTTCTGCGCAGCCTTGAAAAAGATGTCCAGGAGTATCCGGCAGGGGCTGTTCTTGTTTCACAAGGCGAACGGACTAAGCAATTTTTTTCGCTGCGCAGTGGCTGGGCCTGTGCATCGCAGCTGCAGAAAGATGGAAGCCGGCAAGTGCTGGACATCTTTCTGAGAGGCCAAATCATGGGGTTGAGGGAGGTCAATCGTCCCGAAGCCCAGGCTACGATTGAGGCGGTCACTGATGTCGTCGCCTGCCCTTTCCCAAAAAACCGCTTATCGCAGGTATTCGCCGAGTCCAGTCGCTTGGCCGTGCTATTTTTTCTGGCTTTGTCCCAGTGTCACTCTTTGGTGACCCAGCGCCTTTGCAACATAGGAAATCTTTCAGCCGAGGCTCGATTCGGACACTTCCTTTTGGAAATGCAGCTGCGTCTCGACCCCGACGAGAATGTATTAGAAATCCCCCTTAATCAGACGCTTATCGGAGACGCGTTAGGGATGACGTCGGTTCACGTCAGCCGAGTCGTGAGTAAACTCAAAAGTAAAGAGCTGATCGAAGCCAAGGGATCTCGAATGACCATCAAAGATCCCGATGGCCTAGCTCGGCTTTGTGAGTTCAACACAGACTATCTTCACGCCAATCCGGGATTTCTTCTCGACTGATCAAATTCATGGAGCGAATGATCGAGAAGATCTGATGAACTAAACCCTAGGCCGGCGTCCGGTCAAGAAGAAAAACAGCGCAACGATTAAGCCGACGACAAACAGAATCCAGGCAATATTGGTTGCCGCGCCAGCGATGCCTGACATGCCTAGAGCGCCTGCAATCAGCGCAACGATTAGAAAAGTAAGTGCCCATCCCAACATAAAAACTCCTTGCTTTGGTGCGAATCAGATTAGAGCTTACTCGCAGAAGCTTGTTGGAACCTTGATGCAGGTTAAGGACGCCTGCTGGATCCAGCCTTACGATTGCCAGCATGTTCACGACGCGCGCAACGCGCCAAAGGTAATTAGATGAATGATGATCAAGCACAGGGCCAGTGGGACAGATTCACTGCCAAAGTTAAGCAGCAGTGGGGCGAATTGACGGACGATGAAGTCAAGAAAGCCGAAGGTAACAAAGAAGAACTCATGGCTCGTATCCAGGAAAAGTATGGCGAACAAAAAGAGACAATCGCAAAAAAATTCAATGAGTTGATGGGAGAAGACACAAATGACCGATCGGTATAAAACAGCAACGCACGTACTGGCCATCATCTTTCTCGGCGCAATCGCCGTAAGCGGTTGTGAACAGGATGGTCCGATGGAGTCGGTGGGTGAAGAAATCGATGAATCAGTGGAAGCCGCTGGCGACGAAGTGGAAGAAGCAGCCGATGAAGTCGAAGACGGCATTGAAGAAGCTGAGGATGAAGTTCGCGCAATGATGTGATCAGAAATCCGAAAGAAGCGACCATCGACACATTACAATAATGACAGCCATTGCTCCCAATCAACCTGCATTGCAGGCAGTTCAGCGGCGCCACCCATCTCAGACGATCCGCCCCGACCTTCGTGTCGGGGCTTTTTCATTGACAGCGTTTAGGTCAGATTGCGGGATCAATCAATGACAGGCTGCGGGGTGGCTTGCCATAAAGGCGTTGGATTTCTCGACAGCTGAACGTATACTCGCTAATCCTCAGGGGCAAATGAATCGACTGGTGGCTGGTCGAAGGATGAGTTGTGGAAGAAGCGTGGATTACCAGGCTCCTCAGTAGGATGGAGGACCGGGAGAAGCGAGCAAAACGTCTTCGCGAGGCCTGCACGCACACGCGACGTTACCAGGCCGGTCATGTACTGCTGTTCGAAGAGGACACGTTCGATTTTCTCTATGCTCTGAATTCGGGATGGATCGGCACAGTTCGCAATCTTGAAGACGGCTCGCTCCAGATTCTCGATTTTTTTCTGCCCGGACAACTCGTGGGCTTAAGGCAGCTGATGTCGCCTAACGCCTTGATCAACTACAAGACACTGACAGACGTCGAACTGACGCTAGTGAGCAAGTCGTCCCTCAAGGAGGCTATTGCTGACATACCGGAAATTAATCGGGCCATCCTCGATCAGATCGCGATCGAAGATGCCTGGCTGACCGAACGAATGAGCACACTGGGGCACCGTTCGGCAGCTCAATGTGTCGTTCATCTGGTTCTTGAAATCGCTGATCGGATGGCCCTGCTCGAGGAGCAAGGATTCAACAGGGATCGTGTTCAGATCGATATCAATCAGGAGCAGATCGGCAGCATCCTGGCAACCACGCCGGTGCATATCAGCCGGATCCTCAAGGAATTGCGCGATGCTAACCTGCTGGCTCATGAAGGCAATTATTGGCTCTTCCCCGATCGCGAACGCGCCGAGCAGTTCAGCGAGTTCAGTCGGGAGCGACTAAGGCTGACGCGATAGAAAACGCCGGCATGCCTTGGGCAAGCCGGCGTTGCTCATGGACGTGCGGCGGCTGATCCAGTCATCGCCACGTCCTTACTGAGAGAACGCTGCCTCTCAGAGTGATCAGTCTAGGACACTGGTCGACGGCCCGCGAGGAAAAAAACAACGGCCAGGACCAGACCCACGACAAACAGAATCCAGGCGATATTGGCTGCCGCACCTGCGATGCCGCTGAAACCTAAAACGCCTGCGATCAGCGCAACGATCAAAAAAGTCAGTGCCCAATTCAACATAAAAACTCCTCGGTCATGAATGAACGTCGATGGATCTTCGTCAATATAGAAACGATGAACGTCGACGACCTCGATATCCTGCGGCCTTTCGCTTTTGTCAACATTAACCAGGCTCAAGACGCTTCTTAACTTTCATCAATTCCGACCTTGATACAGGTTGAGGCGATGCCATGCCGCGGACCTTACTATTTTCATTATTTAGTTCCTCTCAACGATTCATGAATTTTGAAGGGAGGGATCGTGCCCAATCATCATCATCGGGCTGCGCTGCTACCTGTCAGTTTGCCTGGCCTCACATTAATTGGTTGTATGTCTCCTGAAGAAACACGTAATGCAGTCGAAGACGACGCCAAGGACATCGAGGACAGAACCGATGATCTCGCTCACGCATGGGGAGCGGACCAGGGCGAATCAACAAGGACGCACGCGCCATTGAATGTCAAATCTTGAAGGTCATCCATCTCATCCCCTGTGCCCTCCGAGCGAGGACGCGCTCAGAGTTCTCCATCGAGACGCGATGGAGAGTCTGATTCTTCAGGGGGCTGCGCCGATCAGTGCTCTGCGTCGGGCAGCCTGCGGCGAAGGCTGGGTCGCCGTTCCCAATCGTCACCGCATATCGAGCCTATCCACCGTCGACTGGTCCACTCTTCTGCGGGCGATTCTCGGGGCATCGCTGGAATCCGGCCATACTATCGAACGGCTGTGCAACGGTGACGATATATTTCCAACGATGCTGGCATCGATTCGTTCCGCCAATAAAAGCATCGAGTTCCTGAGCTTTATATTTACCGAGGGGCGCATCGCTCGGCGCTTCTGCGATGCGCTGATCGAACGAGCCGACGCAGGCGTTCGGGTACGCGTGCTTCTCGATGCCGTCGGCGCCAAGGCGCTGGGAAACCAGCTGATCGAACAACTGCGAAGCAGCCCTGTCGATCTGAAGGTTTTTCATCCAGTATCGAGCTGGAAAATCTGGCTTGCGCCGAGTCGCAATCACCGCAAGATTCTCGTCGTCGACGATCGTGTGGCCTATACGGGAGGTGTGGGTGTGGCCGACGAATGGCTGGGGCGTGGCGACCAACCCGGTTGCCACCGCGATACGCATTTCCGACTCACCGGACCGATTGTCGGCCAGATCAAAGCAGCGTTCATGGCTAATCGAGCGTCGTCGGGCGGGCACCTGCCCGACCCGCTAGCGGTACTTCAGCAGCACGGCAAAGGCCGAGGCGGCTGTCCGGCCGCGATCGTCGACGCGCCGGCAGCCTCGAAATTCAGCCGCATTGCAACGCTCTTCCAGCTGATGGTTCGTGGAGCGCAGCAATCTGTTGATATTGTCACTCCCTACTTCGTGCCCGGCGACGCTCTGGTCAAGGAACTGATCCAGGCCGCCGACCGAGGGGTCGACATCAATATCATGGTCAGCGGTCGAGAAACCGATCACCATCTGCCGCTCTACGCCGGCCGCCAGGCCTACCAGCCGCTTCTGGATGCCGGCATCGGCATCGAGGAATTCGACGCGACCTTGCTTCACACGAAGCTTTTCATCGTTGACCGCCATCTGGTTGTCTTTGGCTCGCCTAACGTCAATCAGCGCTCCCAAAGCCTCGACGAGGAGCTAGCAGTCGTCGCATGCGATCGAGCCTTGGCCAGACAGCTGCTTGACGATCGGGAGGCCGATCGTCGCGACTGCCGCCGTATCGATCGAGAACGCTGGCGCCGTCGATCCTGGAGGATGCGCCTCGTCGAGCATGCAGCGCGGCTGTTCCGATCTCAGATTTGAAGCTCGCGCGAACGAGCCCAAGTAACGCCTCAGGCCGGCTCGGTTAGTCGGCCGTCGCGATAATCCCACATCGCCTGCTCAATCTCCTCGCGAGTGTTCATCACGAAGGGCCCGTGCTGGACGATGGGTTCTCCGAGGGGCTTGCCGGCCAGTAGCAGCAGACGGGCGCCCTGACGACCGGCCTTGAGGCTTATCGAATCCCCCTCGGTCAGCACCCCAGCGGCGCGATGCGGAATCTGTTTATCGCCGACCAGCGCGTCGCCCTCGTAAAGATACATGAAGGCGCTGTAGTCATGTTCGAGCGGCAGGGAAAGCGACTGACCGGCGTCGAGTCTCAGGTCCAGATACAGCGGATCCGTGGACAGGCCCTGCCCTTTGGCGTTGACCGGGCCGTCGACCGTATCGCCATCGAGATGGAGCCGACCGGCGATGACCTTGACCGAGCCGCCGTCGAAGGTCCGGTACGGAACTGCCTCGGCAGGGATATCCCGATAGGCCGCCGGGCGCATCTTCTCGGCGGCCGGCAGGTTGATCCACAGCTGGAAGCCTCGCATGCGTCCGTCCTTCTGCTTGGGCATCTCCGAATGAATCACGCCTCGACCGGCGGTCATCCACTGCACCGACCCTGGCGCCAGGTTGCCCACGTTGCCTAAGTGGTCCTGGTGCTCCATGTGGCCGTCGAGCATGTAGGTGACGGTCTCGAAGCCGCGATGGGGGTGCGCCGGGAAACCGGCGAGGTAGTCGTCCGGGTTGTCCGAGTAGAACTCGTCGAGCATCAGGAAGGGATCGAGTCGGGCGAACTGGCTCGAGCCGATGCTGCGGCGCAGTTTTACACCGGCACCGTCCGAGGTCGGTATCGATTCGATGATCCGAGCGATGGATCGGTGCGTTGTCGTCTCCATGGATGACTCCTCAGGGTTGCTGTGGACCGGTTGAATTCCTGTTGCAGGTCAGTATGGGTTTGAATTGACCGAATAAAAAGCGCAATAATTCCGCATTATTCTTCGATTTTTTCGAACTTTAGGACGGTCGAGGGCGTGAGCGCACCGAGAATCAGCCTGGAACAATGGCGAGCGCTGGTCGCCGTGGTCGACGCCGGCGGCTACGCTCAGGCCGCCGAACGACTGAACAAGTCCCAGTCCACGGTGAGCTACGCCGTGCACAAGCTCGAGGACCTGCTCGGCATCAAGGCCCTGGAAGTGATCGGAAGAAAGGCTGAGCTGAGCGCGGCTGGGCGCATGCTGTATCGCCGCGGCAAGGCCCTGCTGGCCGAAGCCGAGCAGCTGGAGCGCGCCGCCCAGCGAATCAGCGAGGGCTGGGAAGCCGAATTGCGCCTGGCCGCCGAGATCATCTTCCCGACCTGGCGCCTGCTGGCCTGCCTGGCCCGGCTCTCCGAGGAACAGCCCGACATGCGCGTGCAGCTGCATGAGTCGGTGCTCGGCGGCACCACCGAGCTGCTCAATTCGGGCCGCGTCGACCTGGCCATCGCCTCATCGATTCCGGCGGGCTTTGTCGGTGATCCGCTGACTCAGGTTCGCTTCATCGCCGCCGCGGCACCGCACCATCCCCTGCATCAGCTCGATCGCACCCTGACCGCCGACGACCTGCGCCATCATCGCCATCTGATCGTGCGTGACCCGAGCACGCAACAAGCCGAGAACGCGGCCTATCGGATCAGTGATCGGCGCTGGACGGTCAGCGCCAAGGCGACCTCCCTTCGCGCAGCCTGCATGGGGCTGGGATTTGCCTGGTATGCCGAAGAGATCATCCGTGAGGAACTCGACGCCGGTGCGCTCAAGCCGCTTCCGCTGGCCGAGGGAGCCGAGCGCTGGGCTACGCTATACCTGGTCTATGCCGATGCCGATGCGGCCGGTCCGGGCGCCAGGCGGCTCGCCGCCCTGCTGAAAGCCGCAGACCCATCGAGCGGCGTGCATGAAGCAACGCCGCGTTGCTATGATTAAAGGCGTTCGCTACGAGGAAGCCCCATGGCCAAGACTGAATCACGCATGCGCGACCTGGGCAGCCCTGCACCCGATTTCGAGCTCCCCGAGCCGCTGACCGGCAAGCACCACAGCCTCGATACGCTGGTCGGCTCGAAAGCGACGGTCGTGATGTTCATCTGCAACCACTGCCCCTTCGTCAAGCATCTGCTTGATGGCCTGATCAGCCTCGGCCGTGACTACCAGCAACCGGAGGTCGGTATCGTGGCGATCAGCAGTAACGACGTGGCCGGTTACCCCCAAGATCGGCCCGAAATGATGGCCGAATTGGCACGCGACAAGGCGCTGCCCTTTCCCTATCTCTACGATGAGACCCAAGACGTTGCTCGCGCCTATGGTGCGGCCTGCACGCCGGACTTCTTCGTTTTCGACGCCGATCGTCGGCTCGTCTATCGGGGTCAGTTCGACGAGGCCCGCCCGGGCAACGGCCGACCCGTGACCGGCGCAGACCTTCGAGCCGCCATCAACGCAGTGCTGCTCGACAAACCGGTGAACCCGGAACAGAAGCCCAGCGTCGGCTGCAATATCAAGTGGGCGAGCTGAAGGGAGCGACTCAACCCCAAGGGCAAAAACTTCGGCGCAACCCGACGGTTTACCGCTGTTAATCCTCGTTGCTGCGACGAAGTTCCTTCAGGGGGCCTCTGAGGGGAAGTAGTAGACGCGTTGGATCAGGCCCTGAGAAAATTCATACACAGCGATGCTTCGCTGTGACCTCGACCCGCTCTTTCCCTGCCAGCTTGCGATCTCTATGGCGCTGACTCTGTTGGGAGTAGATAGGACTCCGGATAAGTCGGATTGGCAGCTAGGACAGGATTCGAAATAGGCCTTCATGCTGGCAACCAGCTCACGTTTGCCCGTCACCTGAACGGCCACATCCTGACCAGCAATAGTCAACCAGGCGACATCTTCTGCGACGAATTCAGCCATGGCATCGCCATCGTGCAGGTTGAAGGCTTCGATAAAGCGCTGAACCGTTTGCTCATGGGATAACTGCGGCTCCTGTGCATGCAGGAGAGGAACCCAGAAAGATGTGACGGCGGCGAAAATCATTGCACTACGCATGTCGTCTCCGGTGACGTTAACAGTGCTCGCATTGTTCTACCCCGACCGGCTGTTTGGCAAGGGCTCAGAGATCAATGAGCCCGCCCTGGGGCCGAACACTCGATTACGGACGGAGAGACCTCGCTGACATCTTTCACCATGACAATCGCCGCTGACTCCCCGAATCGCACTGAGTCGAGGCCTCGGACCCTTGAAATCGCCTTCTGATTCGGCTCCTACCTGATCAACGCGATCGCGAACAGCCTGGTCGCCTGCAGCACGCTCTCTCCTGCGTAGTGCAGCCGGTTTCTGACCGAGGCGCGATAGGGTGTCAGCAGGCCAGCCAAGGGTTTATTCTTTGCCCATGGCCGACCCCGCTCCAGAGACTGCTTTACCGATCACCCCCTTACTGCCGGCCCTCCTGGACACCCTCTCGAAAACCAATACGGCGCTGCTCCAGGCCGCGCCTGGCGCCGGCAAAACGACCCAGGTCCCGCCGGCGCTCCTCGATGCGCCGTGGGGCGGCAACAAGAAGATTTTGATGCTCGAACCGCGCCGGCTGGCAGCCCGCTCCGCCGCCCGCTTCATGGCCAGGATGATGGATGAACACGTCGGGCAAACGGTTGGCTATCGAGTCCGCCTGGACAGCAGAGTCTCGTCGACGACCCGCATCGAAGTCGTCACGGAAGGCGTGCTGACCCGGCTGATTCAGTCCGACCCGGAATTGTCGGACTACGCGGCAGTGATCTTCGATGAGTTCCACGAGCGCTCCCTGCAGGCTGACCTGGGGCTCGCCCTGGTGCGCGAGTCGCAGCAGGTCCTGCGCGACGACCTTCGCATTCTTGTCATGTCGGCCACCCTGGAGATCGAGCCGCTGGCCGCCCTCCTCGGCGGTGCGCCCGTCCTGCGCTCGGAGGGACGAGCGCATCCGGTGAGGGTGGAATACCGCCCGGGTCGCGCTCGAAATCCCGACAGGCGCGAACAAACTCGACAGGTCAGCCTGAGCATTCAGCACGCGCTGAAGGAGGAAACCGGCTCGCTGCTGGTCTTCCTGCCTGGAATCGGAGAAATCAAGCGCGTGGCCGAGCAGTTGGCAGGCAAGCTCCCCGACTCGGCCCGCCTGGCGCCGCTGTTCGGCGACCTGTCGTCGGGCGACCAGGACAGGGCTATCGCCCCGGCCCGCGAAGGCGAGCGTAAAGTCGTGCTGGCCACCGCGATCGCCGAATCGAGCCTGACGATCGAGGGCATCCGAGTCGTGATCGACGCCGGTCTGCAGCGGCGCTCGGCCTTTGACCCGAACAGCGGAATGATGCGTCTGGTCACCGAACGGGTCTCGAGTGCCAGTGCAGAACAGCGGGCCGGACGCGCCGGACGCCTGGAACCGGGCGTCTGCTATCGGCTCTGGCCCGAGTCCGAGCGCCTGGCGCCGCACACGCCGCCGGAAATTCTCGACGCGGACCTCGCGCCGCTGGTGCTGGAACTGGCCCGCTGGGGTGCGCGAAGCCCCGACGACCTGAGCTGGCTGAACCCGCCCCCGTCGGCGCACTGGGCACAGGCACGCGAGCTACTCCAACGGCTGGACGCGCTGGATGAGAACGGAGCGTTGACTGCGCACGGCAGCGCCCTGATCGGGATCGGACTGCACCCGCGACTGGCTCACCTGATCGTTCGGGGTCGGGAGATGGGCTGGTCACGCTCATCCGCCGAACTCGCCGCTCTGCTCAGCGAGCGCGACCTGCTGGTCGATCGGCCCGGTTGCGATCTGAGCCTGCGGTTACAGGCGCTGCGAGGCGGTCAGCACCCGGGCGTCCATCGCGGCCGCAGGGCACAAGCCAAGGCACTGGCCCGATCGCTTGCCCGAGGCTCCGATTCTCACGAAACAAGCAACCCGCCGATCGGCAGCCTTTTGGCTCTGGCCTACCCCGACCGCATCGCCCAGTCGCGCGGCGGGCGCGGCCAATTTTTCATGAGCAATGGCCGTGGCGCGATGCTGTTCGAGGACGATCCGCTGGCGGGCTGCGACTACCTGGTGGCCGCCGACCTCGACGGACAGGCGCGCGAATCCCGCATTTTTCTCGCCACCGAGATCGGCAAGGACGAGATCGACGCCGCTCTCGGTCACCACATCGAAGAAAGAACGGTAGTGGACTGGGACGACCAGCGTGGCCGGATTGTCGCGTCCCGACAGCGTCGCCTCGGCGCGCTGGTCCTGGATGAGCAGCCTGTGACTGATCTGGACCTCACTACGCAGCAGAGCGGCCTGCTCGCCGCGATTCGCCGTCGGGGCATCCACGCCCTGAACTGGTCGGACGCCACCGAACAATGGCGCGCTCGGGCCGAGTTCGCCCACGGGCTCGAACCCGAAACCTGGCCCGCCTTCGATAGCGACACCTTGCTCGCATCCCTCGAGGACTGGCTCGGCCCCTTCCTTACCGATCATCGCCGCTGGCAGGATCTGACCCGCATCGACTGGCTTAGCGCGCTGAAAAGCCGCATGGATTATGCGCTGCGGCAGGAGTTGAATCGCTGGTATCCACCGCGCGTCGATCTTCCAACGGGACAGCAGGCCCGGCTCGACTATTGCGCTGAAGCCGGTCCGGTCCTGGCAACAAAACTGCAGACCCTCTTCGGGCAGACGGACACACCGACCGTTGGCGCTCAGCGACACCCGGTCATGGTCCACCTGCTATCGCCCGCCGGCCGGCCGCTGGCGATGACCCGCGACCTGAAGAGCTTCTGGTCGAATGCCTATCCGGAGGTGCGCAAGGAAATGCGGGGGCGCTACCCGAAGCATCCCTGGCCCGACGATCCGCTGAGCGCCGTTGCGAGCCACCGGGTCAAACCACGGGCCTGACGACGCCGGCGATCACCATCGATGCAGCGGCATCGGAGGATGCGGACGCGCGGCCCCTAGAACTTGTGCGGGCGCAGGATCTCGACGGGCTCGAGATAGGTGATCCCCGAGTAATTCTCGAAAAAAGTCTCGGCCACCTCATCGGCGATTCTGTTGGCGGCTTCCTTGGTGCTGGTTATGACTTCGATCTTCACGTTGCCGAGCTCATCGATGACATTCGCCCGGCTTGTCGAGCGCACGCCGCGGCTGCCTTTGCCCCCGGCCGGGGTGACGGTGTAGCCGCGCGCGCCCGCGGATTCGATCACCTTGGCGACCTTCTCCAGGATGATCTTTTCGGTGATGATGACGACCTTGCTCGCCTTGTGATGATCCATGTCTGCTGTCCTCCCGCGCCGAAGCGCTCAACCAGGGATGTCGATTCGATTCTGAGGTTTTCGCGACGATTGGTCCAGTCGAAGCCTAAAGACCGAAGAGGGTCTCGGCCAGGGCGATGTAGAGCGGGATGCCGATCGCGATCGCGACCGGCGTGCCGACACTTGTCGACGACCCGATATAGGCCGACGGATTGGCGCTGGGAATCGCCCCCCGCAGCGTCGGCGGGCCCGAGATATCGGAGCTCGACCCAGCCATGACCGCCAGCAGGACCACGCCGCCGGGACTGAAGCCGGTGGTCACGTGAGCAATGTAGCCCAGGCCGAAGGCGATCAGGCCGTTGACCAGGGGTGCCAGGGCGCCGTAGACCACGTACCAGTGGGCCACTCGACGCAGCTCGTTCAGTCGGCTCCAGGCCTCCATGCCCATGGTCAGCATCAGAATCGACAGGAAACCGCGAAACAGGGGGTCGTAGAAACTCTCGAAAACGCGTTCGGGATGCGTCAACAGACCCAGCGCCAGGCCGAGCAGCAGGGCCGAAAGCGCCGAACCTCGCAGGCTGTCAGCGATGATCGCCATCGGACGAAGCGCCTCTCGTTGTGCCCCTTTTTTCCGCGCCAGATACATGTTGGCCAGCAGAATCGCCACAATCAGCGCGGGAATATCCATGAACGGGTAAAGGGCGGGTACCCAGGCCTCGAAGAACACGTCCTGTTCTTCGAGCATGACCATGGCGGCCGCCAGTGTGGACGCGCTGACCGCGCCGAACAGACCGGCGGTGGCGATTCCGTCTTCGGTTCGAACGCCAGGCAGCCGCGCCAGGGTGAAGCGACCGACGAGGACGATCGCACAGCCAACGATGAAAGCGATGATTGCGGGCAGCAGCATTTCGCTCAGGTCCGCTTCGCGGATTTCCAGCCCGCCCTCCAGACCGATCCGCATGAGCAACATGAATACGCAGAACTTGTAGATGGCATCGGGAATCTGCAGCTTGCTGCCGCAGGCCGCGAGCACCATGCCGCCAATCAAAAACGCCAGCGCCGGCGATTGGAACTGGGTGATGAGGCGATTGAGAAAATCCAGCACTAGATCCATGGCGATTGGCTTCCGGGTGGCATCGGGGGCGGATGGTGCCTGCGCTCGTTGATAAAGTAAAATAGATAAATAACCATTTTTTGTTCTGTTTATGAGAACCGACGCACTCCGCCGCCTTAATTTCCGCCATCTCCATTATTTCTGGGTGGTGGCCCAGGAGCAGCATCTGACGAAAGCCGCCGAGCAGCTGCACGTCTCGCAGTCAGCGGTCTCGACGCAGATCCGCCAGCTGGAAGAGGAACTCGGGCACGCGCTGTTCGCTCGCGAAGGCCGAGCCCTCAAGCTGACGGAGGTGGGCTCTCTGGTTCTGGGCTACGCCGACGGCATCTTCAATCTGGGGGCGGAGCTGATGGAGACCGTTCGCGCTGGGGACGGCCAGGAGCTGCCTGAACTGCGCGTCGGGGCCGTGGCGACCCTGTCCCGCAATTTCCAGCAGAACCTGCTCAAGCCGGTCATCGGAGACGAGCACCTGAACCTGATCATCGAGTCAGCGAGCCTGGACGAGTTGATCGACCGCCTCCGGGTTCACAAGCTCGACGTGATCCTTTCCAACCGGCCTGTGACCGCTGATGCCCAGGTGCCCCTGAGCTGCCGGCGTCTGGCTCAACAGTCCGTTTGCCTGGTCGGACCACCGCGCCCCGAGACCTTTCGGTTCCCGGTCGATCTGGCGCGCACGCCGCTTCTTCTGCCGGGGCACAGCAGCGAGATTCGCTCTCAGTTCGATCTGAAATGCGAGGAGCTCGGCGTTCGGCCAAGGATTTCAGCGGAGGTCGATGACATGGCGATGCTGCGTCTGCTCGCGCGCGACTCGGGCTCGGTGGCCGTGGTGCCTGAAGTCGTTATCCAGGACGAGCTCCGTCAGGGCCTGCTGACAAAATACTGCGAAATCCCCGACGTACACGAAAACTTCTATGCGATCACCGCCCGCCGCCATTTCCGATCCCCTGCGCTGCGCGCCGTGCTCGGCGAGGCGGGATAAGCGATCGACCGCGCGACCTTAAGGACAGGATCCGCGCGTGTCGAAGCGGCTAGTGAAGATCGTCTCCGCCGACGGCGCGCCCTGCTCGATCCAGTCGTAGATCACGCGCAGCTCGGCGCTGGCCAGGGGTGTGCGAAATTGCGGCATTCGAAACCCGGCATCATCGATGTCGTCGCAGGCGATGCGCAGGTAGAACCAGCTCTCCTCAGGAGCGCCCGGGACGATGCGTTTCCCGGCCGGCTGCGGAACCTGACCTTCCGTATCGGCGCAGAACAACTCGGCGTGGGTCGCGTTGCCCTGATCCAGCGCCAGACGGCCTTGATTGCCGTGGCAATTCGTACAGCCCCAGAAGGAATCCTCGATGATCGGCCGAACGTCCTGCTCGAAGCGCACGCCCGGATTGGGTGCTACGCCGCTGACATCGACGCAGCTGAGGTTCTGTGCCGCAAGCAGCGGCACATGGAAAGCGAGGGCCAGCACGCTGGCCCGGCCGATCTGTTTCAGCATGTTCAGGTCGAGAAGCCGACCGGCGCGTAGGTGAAATCCGGATCGGCAAAGATGCCTTCGACGTCGGGATGGTCGAGGAGGCCAGCGGCAACCTCCCCCAGGACATTTCGGAAGTCCGTCTGCGGGACAAGGCTGTCACCGATGCGATCATCGGGGTGAATGCCGAGCGTTGGACCGTAGACCTGGCCACCGTTGACGCCACCGCCGAGGACCAGCATCGGATTGCCCAGGCCATGATCGGTGCCGTAGCTGGCATTTTCCTTGACCTGACGACCGAATTCGCTCTGGACGACGACGCCCACATCGTTGATGTAGCCAGCGCCCTCGAGATCGCGATAGAAGGCCACGAGCGCGTCGTTGAACTCTCGGAGGTTGCGGCCGAAGCCGTTGAATTCGTTCAAGGAGTTCTGATCGTTATGCGTATCCCAGCCGCCGATATCGACCGTTGCGGTGGCGATTCCCAGATCCTCGCGAATCAACTGAGCAATCAGCTTGAAGTTACGCCCCTCCCTCGTATTTGGATAGGTCACGCCGCCGCCAGGCGTGTAGTTGTCCAGATCGAGGTCGTTGATCAGATCGATCGCATCAAGGGCAGCGCCAGCGGCGACATCGAGCTCCCCCGCCCCGCCGTAGAGCGCGCCCAGGCTGGCTAGATGGGTCGACCCGAAGGTGCCCGAATTGGGCGAGAAATTGTCGGGCGAATCCAGCGTGGCCACGTCCGACCAGCCGCCCAGGCTTGTCGGCGGACTGCTGCCGGAAACCATGGCGGTAAAAATTGAACCGGGCGCAGGAACCGCTGGCGAGGTCATCAGGTAGCGGCTGAGCCAGCCGTTGCCGGGCAGTGCCGCGCCCGGTCCGCTCTGAGCGAGGGGCTGACCCAGTTCGATCTGCTCCTGGGCATCGAAATGACTACGGGTGAAGGTGCCGGGCGGATGACCGGCCGCCTGTACGATCGCCATCCCGCCGTTCCTGTAAATGCTGCGGAGGCCGCCATTCGCGCAGAAGGGATGGATGCCCAGCCCCTGGCCATTGGGCAGGTCGCGCGGCCGTCGACTGCTATCGGAGTCATTGATGTCGATCAGCGTCCGGCCGGGTCGGCGTGCGTCCAAGAGATGCCCGTAATCCGGACCATCGATCGGTGGCAGCAGCGCCAGCCCATCGATGCCGCCGCGCAGGAAGACATAGACCAGCACCTTTTGCCCTCCGCCGCCGGCAAACACCTTGGGCGCAAAGCTCAGGTTCATGGTCGCCGCACCGGTCGCGGCACCGGATAGCTTCAGGAAATCGCGGCGGCTGAGGGCGCGCTTGATGTCGTCGAGTGTTCGTCTTTTCATTGTCGTGTCCTCAGCGCTGCATGAAGTTGGGGGACCAGAGGATCAGCTGAACCACTCCCCGCAGGCGCCGATGCCAGCGGTTGGGGCTCGGGTCGTCGCGCAGCTCGTTGCGCGGAATCCCCAGGTCGGCCGGCCACGGTGGTGCATCCTGATCCTGGGTGTCGAACTGCTGGGTCACGAAGCGCATCAGGATCTTTCCGAGCTCCGTCGGCTCGTTGTTCCAGAACGTGCCTTGAGGCCCGACCCAACCGCCGTCCGGCGTAAAGCCCAGGCTCCATTCGCACCAGAAAGCGACCAGCTCGCGCGGCGTGGGATCGCCATCGAAGTTCTCGAGCGTCGTATCCACGATACGCATCACGCGCGTGTTGTCGTTATCGTTGTTTTCATCGACCAGCCAGTCGATGATGCGCCAGTTCTGAACCAGGGTATTCGACCCCATCCAGGCGGCGCGCTCGTCGGGGTAGCCGTCGGGCGTTCGCCACCAGTACAAGCGCTGCCCCGCGTCTTCATACTCGCGGAGAAAGCGATCGGAATCGCTGTCGTCGAAGCGCCAGGTGTAGTCGCAGCGCGCCGCGCGCATCGCGGAAACGATGTATTCGAAGGGACGTTTGATCTTCTTGCCCCAGGTGGCCGGGTCCTTGAACTCGTCCGAGAGAAGAATGGTCCGGAGCGTCAGCGCGAGCTGGCGCGGATGGGTCCGGTTGGCGTAGAACGTGTCGGTGGCGGCCTGAACCACGCTCTCGGGCGGATCGTCAGCGATCAGGCGCTGACAGAGCTTGAGCGCAATATAGCGCGCGGTGCCCGGGTGGTAGGCCGCCAGCTTGATGGCGACCTCACCGTCGTGCTGTGCGCCGCCGTCGGAGGGCAGCAGGCCCGAGCCCTGGGACAGGATCGCTTTGCTGCCGCCGTCGTGCTCGCCCTCGTTGACCTTGAAGGCCCCCGTCCCCCCGCTGATACAGTTACCCTGCGCATCGTCGATATCGTCATCATCGTAGCGCCAGCCGGTCAGGGCGCGGGCGGCTTCGTACACATCATCGTCGGTGTACTCGCTCTGGATATCCCGCGTGGGATTGCTGTACTGCAGCGCATCGAGCAACGGATCGCCGAGATCGACGTAGGGATTGGTCGAGAGCAACGGCGCATCGAGGTTTGAGGCGTTGCCTCGATAGTTGATGGCCCCCAGCGTATGCAGCTCGAACAGCTCGCGGGCATAGTTTTCGTTGAAGCCGCCGGCCTCGTTGGCGTAATTATCGAGGTAGTGCAGCATGGCCGGGTGCTTGGCCGAGGCCTGGACCATGTCATGGAAATTACCGAAGGCGTGACCGCGAATCACCGACTTGTCCCAGTCGGCCCAAGACACGTAGATGTCCTCGTCGCCGCCGGAAAAGATGTTGAAGTGGTTGTGCCAGAAATCCACCATCAGCTCGTGCAGCTGGCGGCGGCTGTAGCAGGCGCGGGTAAAGGCAGCGCGCTCGACCTGTCGCTGCGGCTCGGCGTAGTCGTTGAAACCCGCGCACTCGCGCTCCGAATAGGTGGTGGCGAGATCTTCGTCGAGGATATCGAAGCTGTTCGGATAGTCGGCCTTGCGCGACTCCCACTCCGGATCGGGCAGGTCGTCGCGAAGCTGCTCGTCGACGTAGCGTTCCAGGCGAAGGTCGTCGTTCGGGCCGAGCGACTGGAAGTAGGCGACGTCATCTTTGCCGAGGAGGTCCGAGCCGAAGTCGAAGCGGTCGGAAAAGATCCGCTCCGGATCATTGACGGCCGGCGGAACCAATTCCGTTCGGCGCAGGCCGAATCCCATCCGCGTCAGTACCCGGACCGCAAGGGGCGGCACGACGGCGTTCGCGGACAGATTCTGAGTCTGGTTTTGGCTCGTCTGAAACCCGCCCTGGACCGCGATCGCCTGGCGTTGCGTGGTCCTGGCCTTGGTCCGCGATTGAAATAATTTGCGGCGAGAGGGATTCTCGAGAGCGGATTGAGGATCGGTCATGCGTTTTGCCTCTTATAGCCTTTATTCGACGTTATTTATCCCCCCGACGGCCGATAGTAGCCGAGCGCCACCTCCATTGGAAGCCGGGCCGGCTCGATGGCGAGGATCATTATTGCCGAGCGATCACGCTACAGGGCGAATTCTGTGATGCCCATCGCGCTAATTCCGTACGGTGATAGGGGGTCGGATTCGAGGTCGGCTCAGTCCTCGAGCTCTTGGGCCATCCATCGGTCGGCAAAGATACCGTCGAGCCGGAACCGGAGCCTTGCAACCAGCGCCGTCTCATTTTGCGGCGTATTCCGACCCCAGTCGGGCAGTGAGCCCGAGCTTGGAATCGCTTCGCCGCGCGGGATGCCCGAGTCGGCCTCGTGGTAACCAAGCACCAGCAGCCCGTCGGCCAGAGGCAGCACGGACTGCAGATGGGTATTGCCACCGCCCTGCCCCGTGGTCTGATCCCAGTCACCGGTGACTAGCGAGCTGTAGACCAGGCCGGACAGGTCGGGTTTGTATACGCGGACGAATTCATTCCACGTGCCGACACCCTGACCCGGCAGCGGCATGCGCTGATAGGCGTTGACCGTGGTCGCCGTCCGCCGGCCGGTGCAGGCGATCATCACGGCACCATCGGGGAAGATCTCCAGGTCTGGTCGGCAGCGGGTGGTATTGAGATTCGGCCAGCCGGCGTTAGGATTCGGCCAGCCCCCGAGATTGGGGTCTGGATGCGGTGCGCCGCCCGTCTCGCCCTCGCTGAACTCGGCGACCCAGGTCGCGGCATGGATGCGGCCGCCATCGAGCCCATAACTACCCAGCCAGGAAATATGAATGTTGCCGTTGGTGCCGGTGAAACGATTCTGAAATCCGTGCCCTCCGGAATTCAGGTCGATCTGATCGCCAGACCAGAAATTGATGACGTTATTGCCGTGTGATCGAGCCAGCACCACCAGGCGATCGCGGCCGTAGTCAATCGCCAGGCCGTCGACATACTGATCCGGCTGGCTGTTGCTGTCAGTCTCTTCATACAGCCTCGCCCACCACTTCAGCGCGCCGGTCGATGTCATGGCCACGACCGCCGGCTCGAAATCGGGATTCCCGCCCGGTAATCGAGACTGGCTGCTGTAGCCGAAGTAGAAATGATTAGTCCGCCGGTCCACGACCAGGCTTCCGACGCGCTGGGTATCATTGGCCCCGACCCGGTAGCCGGTGTAGCCCGGCTGGGTCGTGTCGCAGTTGCTCTGGCCAAGCTCGCAGGGGCCGGCAAAATAGTAATCGTCCGGCCAGCGACCCTGACGCGTCGCCTTGCCGTTCTCATCGGAGCCGATCGCCTGATAATCGGCGACGGTCGCTGAGCGCAGCTGGCCGATTCGCCGATTCTTCATCACGATCGCGCTGTGAGTGAGCGCTTCCGGGGCCGCAGAGGCGGGCGTACCGCGCCACTCTCCACCCGCCTGCTGCCAGTGAATCCGCCAGTCCTCGACGACCTCGGGTTCGCCATCGACGTTCAGCCGCTCGATCGCAGCCCAGCCCGAGCCGAAGGCCTCGCCCCGGACGTAAACAACCTTGCCGTCCGAACCGACGTCCCAGGGCTGAAGCCCCTTGTGCGAACCGCTGCCGTCGTTGGAGTCGCTACGGGTATCGACGTTAACGACCCAGTCCATCGCGGAGGGGACCTGATCGACGAAGTTGGCGTTGAGGCGTGCGATGAAGTAGCCGTTGGTGCCACCGCCGTCGCGATGCCCGGAAATGAACAGATCGCCCGTGGCCTGTCCGGGAACCTCCGTACTGCGGATGCGATAAACGCTGCGCCCGCTTCCCGTTGGAAAATGGACCGCGGCCAGGACCTGCTCGAGGTCGGGCGTCAGCTGAAGGATGAAGCCCGCAGCCGTGGCGTTCGAATCGATGTCAGCGCCGTCAATGACCTGGACCACTGCGCCGGCGGGCAGCCAATCGAAGTTCTCCGCCTGCCCTGTCACAAGGAGGGTGCCATCGGACAGCGGATGGGAATCGTGAAAGCGGGTCGACCCCGTCGCATCGAGATAGAAAGCCTGGTTCTGAGCCCTCGCCATGCCGGGAAGGGCGAGTAAGCAACACAGGCCGGTGCAGATCAGCAATCTTGTCACGGGACATCATCCTTCGCGGAGAGTGTTCAGGCGGCTCGCAGTTTACGCGCCAGCTGCGGCGGCAGGCTGTGGCCTTCGTCACACTATCATCAGCGCTCGGCCCTCGGATCGCGTTCGAAGGGTCAGCGTTTGGCAGAGGGAATGCACGAGCCCCTTTTGCGAGCGCTGATGCCCCAGCATGTAGACGGCTTAGGAACCACCGAATGACCACGTTCAGAGGCTCCCCGGACCGCGATTGCGGACCGTTGGCTGCTTTTACTCAACATAGCGATGTGACTGAATCCTGCAGCGCCGCGGCTAGACTGTTGGGAGGTTTCATGAACAACGGAGTCGCCGATGCAACCATCCGCCGCAAATACGCTCGCCGGTGAACTGAAGTTTCTGGCCGACCTGACCGCAGCCTTGGTCTACGTGCCTTCCGAGGGCGGTGGCGATCAGACCGAACATATCGGCAACTATCAAACGCACAGGGTCCGTATCGAGGATGCAAGACGACGGCTACCGTCGACTCATCTTGACGCGGAGGGTTTTGCTCTGGTGGCGCACCGCAGCGCCGTCAGCGACTTTTACGACGACGACGCGCTGCGCGATACCTACCATGAAGAGCTGGCAGCGCTCATCAAATCGATCACGGGCGCGCGTCGAGTCGATGTCTTCGACGATACGCGAAGGAGCTCTTCGATCGCCGGCCAGAAGGCGCATGGCACCCGCGACCCCGCAAGCATCGTTCACAACGACTACACGAACGAATCCGGGCCAAAGCGGCTCCGCGACCATTTCGCGAGTCATCCCGGAGAAGCCGAGCGCCTGGCGAAAGGGCGATTCGCTATCATCAACGCTTGGCGACCCATCGGGCCGCCGGTTGTCGATCATCCACTGGTGCTCTGCGACGCGCGCTCCGTCAAGGAGGACGATCTCGTTGCCGTTGAACGCCGCGGCAAGGATCGAACCGGGGAGCTGCAGGTCGCCATCTACGATCCTGCCCAGCGATGGTACTACTACCCCGCGATGGATCGAGATGAAGTCCTGATTTTCAAGACCTACGATTCTGCGCTCGACGGGCGGACTCGTTTTACGCCGCATTCATCCTGCAAAGACCCGGCCGCGCCCGAGGACGCTCCCGCACGCGAAAGCCTCGAAACGCGCTGTCTGGTGTTTTTCTGAGGACACGCTGAGACGCGTGCCCTCCCGACCCGCCAAAGGTCGACAGAGGATCACCTGAAGGAACGCCTGGATACATCCGCTCGAACGCGACGGTGTCGTTGCAGAACGATTCAGTGCGCCCTCGCCAGCAAAGATTGCTTGTGTCGAATGAATAAGCCGAAACGCAGCGAGTGGCCCGCAACAGCCGACCCTAATCGCTCTTCTTCAGGCGCCACAATTCCCAGAGCGCGAGCCCGAGAGGAATAGCGAACCAGATCAGAGCTTTCCCGGCCACGAGGATGGATTCAGAAGACATTAATTAGGTAATTTTTTTATCCAAGCTCAACCACCTTGAATCAGACCTTGTCAACGAAATGCGCAAGGCGGGAATGCATGGGCAAGCCTTGGGCCACGCTGAGCTTGCTCGAAGACGAGGCCTGTCGCCCAGCGACTCGGTTTTGCCCGAGGGCCAGACGCGCTTCGTGATGGGGTTTGCGGGGGCTTCGAGGCGTCGAACGAATCACAGGCCGTTCACCGCGCCGCGGGCATCTTCTGCAGGCCTCGGGTTTCAAAAAAGGTTCTACCGATGTACACCATTCATCAATTTCTTGACAAGAAGGGCCGCGACGTATGGAGCGTCCATGCCGATTCGCCGGTCTTTGAGGCGCTGGAGCTGATGGCCGAGAAGAACTGCGGCGCGCTGGTTGTCCTAGATGACCAAAAGCGGCTAGCGGGCGTAATTTCGGAGCGCGACTATGCGCGGAAGGTCGCGCTTTTAAAGAAGACCTCGATCGAGACGCCCGTATCTGAAATCATGACCTCCGATGTGGTGACTGCGACAGAGGAAGATTCCCTCGACCACTGCCTTTCCGTCATGTCGACCCACAACATCCGGCATTTACCCGTCGTCGACGGCAAAAAACTGATCGGCGTGCTGGGCATTGGAGAGCTGGTTCAGCACAAGATCGAGGCGAAGGAGCAGGAGGTGCAGCAGCTAACCCAGTATGTCTCCGGCTCCCTGGCCTACCGCTAAGCTTTGGAGCTGACTCAAAGGCCAGAATTTCCTTAGACAGTATCGCAACAAATCGCGTCGCAACTGCGCCATCTCTTCGTCATTCGATGGCCGGTCTGCGCGTTCGTTCTATAGCGGCGTTGATGCCTTAGCGCTCTCCCGATCGCCGCGCCGATTCGCTTTCAGCATAGCGCGTGTAGGCATCCATGAGGACGCGTCGAAACTGGCTGCTGTATCCAGCGCCCACACCCAGGGCCAGCGTGACAAGAGCCGCTTTGTCTGGATTGTCTCTAATCCAATCTGTCACCACCGGGTCCGCGTGATTGCGCAGGTAGGACTCCAGTTCATCGGCCATTTCACGGCCGTCCCTTGCTTTCGCTCCAGGCCGACGCGATCGGCGCAATCTCATATTGGAGAGCTTAGCGGCGATCAGCGTCGCCGCGATAACAACGATGCCGGAGGCAGCCGTCACCAACGCGGCGAGATTAGGCGGTAGCGATTCACGGAACGTAAAGTAAGCCGCGACTCCGAGAAATCCGAAGACGCAAAACCCCACGGGGATGACGATCGCCGTTGTCAGCACACCAGTTTCGGCACGTTGTTTGATTTTTCCAATCATCGACGACTCCTTGTTCCAGCGGAATTGCTGCCTGACCGCACCAATTCGATCGGATCAGCGATCAAGCAGCCGACCCAGAATGAAGCCAATGCCCAGCGCCGCGGCGATGCTTGTCATCGGACGTTCTTCAACCTCTCGCTCAAAGGCGCCCCAGGTTTGCTGAGCGTGCTGGCGGGTTCGATGAGCTGCTTCGTGAACACGCTGCTGTCCATCTTCGCTCGCGTTGGAGGCAATACGCCCCACCGTCTCGCCGATTGCTGCCAGCTCATCTTTAAGGCTTGAAAAATCGTCTTTCAGTTGCTGCAGTTCTTTGTCTGTCGCAGTTGCCATGTTTTACTCCGTTTCGTTGGATGTTGAGATGGTTTGATTCAAGATTTCGTCTTTGTTTCCCGCATTTTTTCCCGCGGATTCAACCAAGGTCCTCGGTGGGAAAGCGGGGCATCGGCTCCCGTCCATGACCATGCTCATCCGGAAGACGTGTCATGAATTTTCCCTGGCGCTGGACGCCGCTCGCTTTGTTCCGATTCCAATGTTCCGGCATCGGAGTCCTGCGAAAGACCCGAAGCATCTGTCTGCCTGACGGCCCAGGGCAGCTCCAGCAGCGATGCCCAACCCACGCCGATGCCGATGCCGAGCGCGATACCCGATGGCGCAGCCCATCCCGCGGTGACGGCCGCCACGGCTATCGCCACTATACCGAACACAGCGAAACCCGCACAGGCCACGGCATTCGACCAACTTTTTATACGCAAGGTCAGCGCAACGGCATGGACCGCAATCGCAGCAGAGGTAGCGGCGGAATTGGCGGGAAACTCGGCGTTGGCGACGTGACCCTCCAGAACGAAGTGGTCTAGCAGCGATGCACCACCTGCAGCGCCAACGATGCCAACGACGATACGCAGCGCCGCCATACCGCTGGCAAGCCTGATCACCAACACCATCACTGGCAACGCCAGAAAAAGAATCCCGGGCCACTGAAAGAACCAGAGCAGGTCTCGTGCGATATCGACGGCCTGATCGGTTCGCGTGGCGCTCATCCACTCCAGCACCGGATAATCGAATCGGGCCAGTCCCCAAACGGACTGCGTCTGGCTGAGCAACGTCCCGACCGCCGCGATCGCTCCGATCAGCATCACGAAGCAGATCGACAGACTCAAGCCCTGAGCGACCCTCGGATCGAGGCGGCGGCTCAGCCAGTAAAACAGCGGACTCAGCATGCGGGCCAGCCCGCGAGTGCCTGTTGCTCGCAGGCTAAGGCGCAGAGCCGCCCGGAAGCGAAGTCGGTGGCGGATGATCAATAGCGCCAGCCAGCGTATGAACAAGGCAGTAATGAAAAGACCCAGTACGAGAATCGCCGCCGCGCCACTGAGATCGCGGATCAGGCTCCATGATTCGCCCAGCAGGTAGCCGAGCGTGAGAAAGCAAGCTGCCCAGAGCAAGCTCGCGAAAACGTCGAAGACGACGAATCGGCGATAAGTCATTCCCGACATACCGGCAAGAAACGGCGTGATAACCCGAGTCGGCGTTGATACCCGCCCGAAAACGATCGCCCATTCGCCCCTCGACTGCATGAAGTCCTGGGCCTTTTGGATCGGAAGACTAAGAAAGCGGCGAACGAGCGCTAGCTCAAGGATGCGCGGGCCGAAGCGGACGCCGATGAAAAATCCTGTCGCATTGCCGGCAAGCGTTGCCCCCGTCACCACCAGCAATAAGATATCAAGTTGAACAATCTGCTTGGAGGCCAGAATGCCTCCCGTCACCACGGCAAGCTCGCCCGGCGTCACGAAACCCAGAAACAAGGCGGCTTCAGTCCAGCAGAAGACTGCAATCAACACATAGATAGTCAGGGGACTCAGCTCTAGCAGCGAGTCGAGGAATTTATCCATGATCTCCGGACCCGCATGCGGCCGCTAAGGTGGCTCGGTGAGAGGGGTGCTCGTATGGCTTCGGAAACGCCGGTGCCATTCAACTATCCACTACACCACGTTTGATTACCATACCAATGTTGCCTCAAGCGTCGTTAACCTGGATCAAGAGAAACGATTCAAACGGTCACTTCCCTCTCCCGTCAACCGGCCAAAGGCTATTGAGGAACACCGTCTCCACTCTGTACTGTCTGGCGCTCGGAAACCGGCGTAGGCACCGCCTCGACGATTTTGATACCCATGCCTGCACGGGTGATCGATGCGCCGCGCGCGGCCTGAATCCGACAGCCAAGGCATGATGGGCAAAAAATTCAATGCGCTTTGATTGGACGGGCATACACCGATATTATTAAGCAACATATTGTTTGATCCAGCGAGAGGGATGGCGACAAGGATAAAGGCCCGGAGCGGCGTCACACGTCCGAACAATTAATAGCGACTGCGTCTTACCTGATTCAACTCATCGCAGATGATCAAGATGTCGGGGGCTCGCCCATCGATCACTGCGATCAAGGAAAAGCTTACAACGCAATGCCAGAAAGTCCGATCTGTATGCCTCGTGTTCTATTTCTGCTCCTCGTCTTCGGCGGTGCGGCAGCCTGGCATCTAGACTCGTCGGCTCAGGAAGCCGTCAAAGAGCCGCGCCCACGAATCGGCCTGGCCCTGGGCTCGGGCGGGGCCGCCGGACTGGCACACATTGCAATCCTCCAAGCGTTCGACGAGATCGATCAACGCCCGGCCAGAATCGCAGGCAGCAGCATCGGCGCCATCATCGGCGCGCTCTATGCCGCCGGATTAAGTGGGGTAGAAATCGAAGCCCTGTTCGCCGAATTCAGTGGCTCCGGTGTCGAGCTCCTGGGCCAGCTCGCCAGCGGTGAAAACGGCATCGAGCTGACTGAGATGATTGATCTTGACCTCGGCGGGGGTGGGCTGCTCGACCCAACGCCCTTCTTCGACTTCTTGCGCGAGCGTGTGGCAGCGCGAAGGTTTGACGACCTCGAAATTCCGCTGACGGTTGTGGCCACCCGCTACTTCAGCGGCGAGCCCGTAGCCTTCGAGGAAGGTGACCTGTTCCAGGCTCTAAGAGCGAGCATGGCGGTGCCCGGTTTGCTACAGCCTGTCACGCACGAGGGCGAGCTGCTGGTCGACGGCGGCATCTCGAATCCTCTGCCCTGGGATCGCCTCGGCGACGACCTTGACTATCTCATCGCCGTCGACGTCTCCGGCCAGCGTGACCCCGTCGACCCAGGATCCGTGCCGGCCAATGAGCTTCTGTTCAAGACGTTCGAGCTGATGCAGCAATCGATTGTCCGCGAACGCCTGAAAAACAATCCCCCGGATCTCTATCTTCGCCCGGAAGTCGAGGGCATTCGCTTGCTGCACTTCCATCGCATCGATGAAATCCTTCGGCAAACCGGACCCACCGTTGACCGGATGCGGCAGGCACTCCAGCAGCTGTTGAGTTCGAAGCCCTGACGCTCAACGAAGTTTTGTTCACCCCATAAGTCGCAGACGCCCGAATGACCCGACACGCTTGACGTTTTCTGATCAGGAAATCGAAGCGAGTGAGATCAGGTTCTTGAGAGCAGCTTGACCTTTTACGGCTTATCGCTGTCGGCCGCAGGACGCCACAGCGTCGCGCATACTTCCATTAGCGATGCCCCTGAAAGGCCTCAGAGGCCCTTGATCTGGGTTCATGCTGCCTTCTCCCAAATCACTGATTGTGACACTCGAAGGTTAAACAGCCTTTTAATAGATTCTGACAAGGAGCGTTTATGAAAAAGCGATTACTGCAAAGCGCGATCACCTCACTACTGGCCGTAGGAGCGGCATCCACCGTTGCGATGGCGCAGTCCGATGAACGGATGCTCAAAACCTACGAAGATGAAACCTCGATTAGCCTGACGGGTAGCGTCGTTGAAGCGCGAGCCGACGAATTTGACCTGCTTGTCGGCGATGACACGATCACCGTTGAGGTCAACGAAGAGTTTCGTGACGGCGGTGCTTACACCCTTTTATCGGGCGACTCGGTTACCGTTTCAGGTCAGGTCGATGACGACCTTTTTGAAGGAAAGGAACTCGTGGCCAACGCTCTCTATATTGAAAAGCTCGGTGCCACCTTCGTTCTTGACGACGGTTATGTTGAAAAATACGGCATGGTTTCCGGCCGCGATTTGAGCGGCTATATCGAAGTCGCAGGCAACGTGACCCATGTTTCCGTCGACGATGATGAATTTCGCATTCATACGGGTGTTGGCGACTTCACCGTTGAAGTTGAAGAGCTTGCCAGTAATCCGATCGATGACGAGGGCGTCATTCGACTCCGCACAGGTGACTGGGTCAGCGTGCTCGGTCGAGTTGACAGCGACTGGCTGGAAGGCCGGGAAATCGTCGCAAACAATGTGCATCTGGTGCGTCTGGACATGGTCATCGACTGATCAATCCGGCACGTATTAGAAAAAAAAACGCCGAGCTTTTCGCTCGGCGTTTTTTTGTCTGAACGATTTTTTCCGGGCGATACGGGCCGTCTCTACAACTCGCGCAGCAGGGCATCCATTGACGCTTTCGCGTCGCCGTAGAACATGCGGGTGTTGTCCTTGAAAAACAGCGGATTTTCGATCCCGGAATAGCCGGTCCCGCGGCCGCGCTTGCAGACGAAAACCTGGCGCGATTTCCAGACCTCGAGCACCGGCATGCCGGCGATCGGGCTGCCCGGATCGTCCTGGGCTGCGGGGTTCACGATATCGTTGGCGCCGATGATGATGACGACGTCCGTGCTCGGGAAGTCGTCGTTGATCTCCTCCATCTCCAGCACGATGTCGTAGGGCACCTTGGCTTCAGCGAGCAGCACGTTCATGTGGCCGGGCAGGCGGCCCGCGACCGGATGAATAGCAAAGCGAACGCTCTTGCCTTGACTGCGCAGCTTCTTGGTCAGCTCAGATACCGCAGCCTGCGCCTGCGCGACGGCCATGCCATAGCCCGGAACAATGATGACGCTGTCCGCGTCGGACACGGCCTGGGCGACGGCATCAGCCTGGGCTTCGATCATCTCGCCCTCGACGGATGCCGCCGATTGGCTCTCACCACCCCAGCCACCGAGGATGACGGAAATGAACGAACGATTCATGCCTTTGCACATGATGTAGCTCAGGATGGCGCCCGAGGAGCCGACCAGCGCACCGACCACGATAAGGAGATCGTTTCCGAGCGTAAACCCGATCGCCGCAGCCGCCCAGCCGGAATAGGAATTGAGCATCGAAACCACGACGGGCATATCGGCACCACCGATGGCCAGGATCAGGTGGCAGCCGATCGCGCCAGCGATGATGGCGACCAGCAGCATCGTCCAGAGACCGGCGCCGCCCAGGTAGAGATAACCCAGAACCAGACAGGCGATNAGCGCGAACAGATTGAGCGCATGGCGACCGGGCAGCGTCATGGCCGCCGAACTCAGCTTCCCGGCCAGCTTGCCGTAGGCGATGATTGAGCCGGTAAAAGTGATCGCGCCGATCAGGATGCCCAGGAACAGCTCGACCTTGAGAATGGAGATCTCGACGGGCGTCTTCTTGGCGATCGTGGCCGCGAAGCCGGCCAGCTCGCCAGCGGTTCCGGCCGCCTTTGCGGCAAGTGCCCGCGTCATCTCCAGGTGCGCATTGATACCGATGAAAACCGCAGCGAGTCCCACCAGGCTGTGGAACCCAGCCACCAGCTCGGGCATCTGGGTCATCTGGACACGTTTGGCGACGATCCAGCCACCGATGCCGCCTGCCACCACCATCAGACCAATCAGGACGTACTGCCCGATGCCTGCTGCCGTGCTCGTAGCAGCGATCGTGGCCCCGACGGCGAGCGCCATGCCAACGATGCCGTACCAGATCGCGCGCTTGGCCTTTTCCTGATTCGACAGACCGCCCAGGGCGAGGATAAAAAGAACGGCGGCCACCACGTAGGCGGCGCCGATCAAACCCTCATTAATCAATCCTTCGTTCATTATCGACCCCTCAAGAGCGCTGGAACATGGCCAGCATGCGGCGTGTGACGAGGAATCCCCCGAAGATGTTTACGGAGGCCATCAGCACCGAGAGAGCGGCCAGCAGCATGACCAGGAAACTGCCGGAGACGATCTGCAGCAAGGCCCCGACGATGATGATCGACGAGATCGCGTTGGTGATCGCCATCAGCGGCGTGTGCAGCGAATGGGCGACGCCCCAGATCACGTGGAAGCCGACGAATACGGCGAGCACGAAAACGATGAAGTGCTGCATGAAGCTGGGCGGTGCAACGGTGCCGAGAGCCAGGATCAGCGCGCTTCCGATGCCGAGCATCAGCCCCGTCCGGTTGAGCGAGCGCTTCATTTCGGCCATCTCGCGGGCGGCCTTGTCTTCCGCACTCTCCTCTGGCTCTTTCTTCTTCGGCGTGGCCGCGGCGATCGCTTTGACCTTCGGCGGCGGGGGTGGCCAGGTGATGTCGCCCTCGTGGGTGACCAGCGCCCCGCGGATCACGTCATCCTCCATATCGATGACCGGCTTGCCGTCCTTGTCCGGCGTCAGGTCATCGACCATGTGACGGATATTGGTCGCGTAGAGATTCGACGACTGGGTTGCCATTCGGCTCGGAAAGTCCGTGTAGCCGATGATCGTCACACCGTTGTCGGTGACGAGTCTTTCGTCGGCGCGAGTCAGGGAGCAGTTCCCGCCCCGCTCTGCGGCCAGATCGATGATCACCGAACCGGGCTTCATCGCCTCGACCATGTCGTCGGTCCAGAGTTCGGGCGCGGGACGACCCGGAATCAGCGCGGTGGTGATGACGATATCGACTTCAGGCGCCAGCTCGCGGAATTTTTCCAGCTGCTTTTCCCGGAACTCGGGACTCGACGGGGCAGCATAGCCCCCGGTCTCGGCGCCGTCTTTGGAGGCCTCCTCGAAGTCGAGAAAAACGAATTCTGCCCCCATCGATTCGATCTGCTCGGCAACCTCCGGCCGGACATCGAAGGCCAGGGTGATGGCGCCGAGGGATACGGAAGTGCCGATGGCGGCCAGACCGGCGACGCCGGCGCCAACCACCAGCACGCGCGCCGGCGGCACTTTTCCGGCTGCGGTCATCTGGCCCATGAAGAAGCGACCGAAATTGTTGCTCGCCTCGACCACGGCACGGTAGCCGGCGATATTTGCCATCGACGACAGCGCATCCATCTTCTGCGCGCGGCTGATGCGAGGGACCATGTCCATGGCCAGCACGGTCATACCCTTGGCCTTCATTTTGCCGAGCAACGCTTCGTGGGCCGCTGGCCAGACAAACCCGATCAGCGTCTTGCCATCGGGCGCGCGCTCGATTTCTTCCTCCGACGGCTCGCGCACCTTGACGATGACATCGGCCTGCTTCCAGAGCTCGGAGGCCGACTCCACCACCGTCACGCCCGCTTCCTCGTAGGCCTGGTCGGTGAACGATGCTGCCGAGCCGGCCCCTGCCTCGATCAGGCAGTCGTAGCCCAGCTTCTGCAGTCGGCCGGCACTCTCCGGGGTCAGCGCGACGCGTGCCTCACCCGGTGCCGTCTCCTTCGGTGCACCAATCTTCATCCCAACACTCCGTGGTTTCTCTTGACTCATCCAGATGTCCTTGCGGCTCCTTCGGAGAGACCGGCAGCCCGATCGCCCAACAGCAGCGTTGAATGATGCAGGACAGCCGATGACTCTAGAGGTAAACCGCGGTAATAGCAATTTGACCGTGAAAATTATCGGACGAGATTGCAGTCTGGCCATGGTTCTGAGACCCTTGGCAATGCCTGCGATTGACTGCCGAGAAGGAATCCATGGCGAGCGAGACGCGTCGATCAATGCCCTGGAAAACGATTGCCGAATTCGTCGGTCTGGCCTCGATCGTGGCCTCTCTGATTTTCATCGGACTCCAGCTCCGTCAGTCCGACGCCATCGCTCGCGCTGAACTCTGGACCAACCTCCACGCCAATGAAATCGAGGTTGATCAGGCCTTCATCGAGCATGCCGATATCTGGTCACGGGGCAACACCGGAGAGTCCTTGAACGACCATGAAGACGGCATCTTCCGACGCCTGATCAAATTGCGCAACGACCATTACTACTATTCGATGTCCAGCGCGCGCGCTCTAGACCTGCTTGACGGCGGCGAGTCGATCATCATCATCCAGCTGGCTTCATGGCTCAACGAACATCCGCGCGCCAAGGCGCTTTGGCTGGAGCGCGAAGCCAATCTACAGAGCAACCGCCGTCGACTCGATCCCGATCTGCCAGAGACCCATCCCTGGGCTGAATTAGTTCAAGACACGATGCTGGGTCTGGCAGCGTCAGCCACACAGATCGCCCCCGAGTCCATTGATGACGATTGAAGATTCTGCTCACCGACTGCTGGGCGACAACGTGCCCGTGACCGAGGCTGCGTTGACCGCCATCGCCCACATGCCGACGCGAAGTCTCGAGGCCTTGATGACGGATGACTTCGCGCGTCGTCTTGACGACCGCGATCGAATGCGGATTGCCGTTCTGCTGGCAGAAAAAAGCCTGAGCGAGGGCGGCTGTCCGATCGGCGCGGTAGTCGTCGATAACGCATCGGGGTGGATCGTGGGGAAGGGTCACAATACCTTGGTCCAGGAGTCCCATCCCTACAACCATGGGGAAACGGCCGCCATTCGCGACGCGGGACGAATCGACTTCAGCCAGACCACCCTGTTCACCTCCCTGAGTCCCTGCGACGTCTGCACGGCGCTCATCATTGCGCGTGGCTTCAAGCGCGTTGTGATCGGTGATGTCAGTAACGCCTCCGGGAACGAAGGCCACTTGCGTGATCAGGACGTCGCGGTCGATGTGCTCGAAGACCCGAGGGGCGTCGAGCTTTATGCGGCCTATCGCGAAGCTCGGCCCGAGCTGGACCTCGAGGACTGGAAGGGCGTCACCGCCGTCGCATCGCGATTGCGCCGGGATCCGGGCGACTGATCAGGCGCGACTTTGCTGCCGAGGTGTCGGAGCCTTCACGCTGAAGGTTTCAGGCGTCGTGCCTTGCAGCAGCCAGTCGTCAACGACATCAGCCGAGACCGCAGGACTGAACAGAAAGCCCTGACCAAAGCCGCAGCCGTGCTCAAGCAGCGCCGCGGCCTGTTCTTCGGTCTCCACGCCCTCGGCGACGACGTCGATATTGAGCGCGTCGCACATGCCAAGAATCGACTCGACGAGCTGCAGTGAGCGCGGGTCATGACCGACATCGGCGACGAAACGCTGATCGATCTTGACCGTGGTGAAGGGGTAATCGCGCAGGTAACTGAGCGATGAATAACCGGTGCCGAAATCATCCATCGAAATTCCGACACCTTGGTCAAGCAGCTCCTTCAGGGCCCTCGGTACCGAGTCGATACCGGACAACAGGACTCCTTCGGTAATTTCGATATTGATGACCGAGGGAGGCAGCCCTGATTGCTTCAATCGGCTGATCAGCTCCGGCGCAAATCGAGCGTTGCGGAACTGGCGTGGCGAGACGTTCAACGACACGGTCAAGGACGGCTGCCGATAGCTTCGCCAGCGCGCGAGGTCGATCGTCATGCCTGAGAGCAGGAAGTCATAAAGCCCGTCGATCAGACCGATCTCCTCGGCAAGGGGAATGAATTCCGACGGGCTGATCGGGCCAAGGTCTGGATGACTCCAGCGCATGAGCGCTTCGAAGCCTGCGATCTGTCGGTCCGACAGCCGCACGACAGGCTGGTACTGGATGGCGATTTCACCGCGTCCGAGCGCGCCGCGCAGCGCTTCCTCCAGGCGCAGCTGACGACTCACGGTTTCGTGCATCAGCGGGTCGAAGGACATCACACCATCCCGCCCCTGCGACTTGGCGCGATACATCGCCGTGTCGGCATTCCGGATCAGCTCGCGCGTCGTATCGCCGTCTCGCGGCGCCGTTGCTAGCCCAATGCTTGCGGTAAGGACCAGATTCCGGCCCTGTGCCGGAAACGGCTCGCGGAAGGCATCGATGATCCGAGCAGCGATCCGCTGCGGATAGTCCTGCGCTTTATAGCCATCGAGAAGAAGGAGAAATTCATCACCGCCGGAGCGAGCCACCGTATCGCGCTCACCGACCAGGGCCACAAGGCGATGGGCCGCGTCGATCAGCACCTGATCGCCCACATCGTGTCCCAGCGATTCATTGACCTTCTTGAAATGATCAAGGTCGAGGACCAGCACTGCCAGCCGCCCATCGCTGTCATCGAGACTGCTCAGGGCGCGCATCAGACGCTCGGTCAGCAGCACCCAGTTCGGAAGGCCGGTCAAGCGATCGAAATGGGCCTGTTGGAAAAGATCCTCTTCGGCCTGCTTTCGTTTGCTGATGTCCTGCAGATAGCCTTTGTAGAGGGACTGCCCGTCATCAGTTTGCGCATGCTCGGCATGCACGCGTAGCCACACGATTTCTTCGCTCTCGGGCTGCAAAAGTCGACACTCCAGCTCGAGCGGCTCACCGGCCCGAGCGGCCCGTCGGAAGCCCCGGTCGACGTGCTCGCGATCCTGCGGGTGCACCCACTCGAGGGCATCGGAGCGCGGATAATGGCCTCCCGAAGCACCGAGTATGCCGGCAGACTCATCGCTCAGCTCGAGTGAATCGTCACTCACATTCCAGCGCCACACGCCCATGTTCGCCAGCGCTTCCGCGCTTCGGCGCTGGGACTCGATTTCTCTGAGGTCGCGATTAACGCGTGCCCGGGCCAGCGATTCACCCAGCAAATCGCCCAGAATACGAAGGAGTGCGACCTCTTCATGGGCGAACACTCGATGGTTGCGAACCGCATCAAAACCAACCATTCCGATCAGCTGCTGCCCGGAAAAGACGGGAACCACGATCATCGACTTGATCTGCTGTGACTGAAGCTCCTCGCGCTCGGCTTGCCACTCGTCTGACAGGGCGTCGACGTCCGGAATCGTGACATCCTGGTGTGCCTTGATGGCTTCGATGAGCCTAGGCATACTTTGCGAGGGGACCCTGACGATATTTTCTATCTCCGGTCGAATACCCTCGGCCGTCCATTCGTGCGTGTTCGTGAAGCGACTCAGATCTTCATTGAAGCGAATGAAATACGCCCGATCGGTTTGACAGCAGCGCCCGATGCGCGCCAGGATTTCGTCGAGCAACAGATCGAGGTCGTCATCGATACGGCGAATCAAAGCTCGCGAGATCTCGACCATCAGGCCTTGAAGCCCGTGGACATATTCGAGGCTTCTGCCGGTTTCCTTGAGCTCGGTGATGTCGATCATCACGCCCCCAAGCTTGACCGCGCGGCCCTCCTCGACGACCACGTTGACGACGTTGCGAATCCACACAAGCTCACCGTCAGCCCTAATCATGCGATAGTCGAAGCTGTGTTCCTCAAGTCCTTCGATTTTTTGCCTGGAAAAGTCGATGACCCATCGGGCGTCGCTCGGATGGATTCGATCCGCCCAGAAGCTCGGCGATGCCAGCCATTCGTCGGCGGGGTAACCGAGCAGCCGTTCGACTTCGGGGCTGATATAAGTAAACCGATGATCATCAGGTGCCGCTTCCCACAGCACGGCGCGGGTGGATTCGATCAGGCGTTTGAACTGGATCTGCTGTCGACGCTCTGCCGCCGCCTGCTCGGCCTGCTCTGACTGAAGCTGCACCTGACTTTCAAATAGCGCGGCCAACCGGCGGCTGAAGCCCATCACCGAGACCAGAAAGAGTCCCAGCAGCAGAGCGATGGCGTTCGAAATCTCCGCATCGGCGAGTGAAAAGCGCAGGATCAGGGGCAGCATCAGGGCAGCGGAATAGAACCAGACGATCGGCCACGACGGCATGTTCTGAATCAGCGCGCCCGTGCCCGCGCCGACCATGGCCAGCGCCAGCATCGTCTGGTGCTGCGGGGAATCGGGGACGAAGAGCACCCAGGCGCCGCTAGCCCAGACAATCGCCACCGCACCGGTCGCAGCGCCATAGCGCGCTCGCCAGTTCAGGCCTGAATGGGAAAACGGCCGCTCCGGCCCCCACCACCACAGAGCGGCGCGAAGCAGGGACGTCAGCAGCAGCGCCAAACACCAGCCAACCAGTATCGAATCCGGCACGCGCTCGTGGTGAGTCACGGCCAGCAGGCCCGCAAGGACCAGGTTCAGGCCAATGGCCGAGCGCAGACCGTATGCCAATCGACGGTCCCTCGCCAGATTCAGCGGAGACGATTGGTCAGTGCTTGGATGCTGCGCTTTTTCCATGGCCTGCTCCCTCCCCCAGGTGGCAGTGGATCCGGTGCAGGTCGTTGGGGCCAGGTCGCTTGCTGATTCGCTGCATGGACCGCCGCCCCCCTGCTGATGACACTGCCTTAACGGACAATGACATAGGGCCGGGGAATTAGCAAATTGCTGCCAGCATCAACTCCTTCTTATATAAACCGTCCGAGCGTGCAGCGACACTCGGGATTTTTCGGGCCAAGCCTTTCCTCTGAGGCCTTGTTCCAGGGTCCCTTTTCCGAGACGTCGACCCGGGCTCAATCCTCGGCAATCGCTTCGAACTCAAACCAGAGTTCGACCTCATCGCCCACCAGATCGCCCGATAGGCCGTAGTCCATGCCCCACTCGCTCCGCCGAATCGTGGTCCGGGCCGATAAGCCGAGGGTGAAATTTTCGTGGCCGAAAGGATAGTCAGCGGCCTTGTTCAGGGTGACGTTCAAAGTGACCGGTCGGGTGCGGCCAAGGAGCGTCAGTTCGCCCTCGACGCGATGCTGATCACCCTCTCCCCCCTGGTGGCCAGTGATGACGTAGCGAATGTCTGGATAGTCGCTGACGTTGAGAAAGTCGTCGTTGCGCAGATGTCGATCGCGGCGATCGTGGTTGGTGAACACGCTGTCGGCAGTCACTATGACTTCGCCGCTGCTCAAGTCATTGGTCTCAGGGTCATAGACGAAGGACCCGTTGGCTTCAAGGAACTGACCGATTTGGCGCTGGTATCCGATGTGATCCACGAGAAAGGCGATCGAGAGGTGATCGCTATCGAGGACAAAACTCCGGCTTTCCGCCACGACGCGTGAGCCGGGAGCGAAGACGAGGAGGCCAAGTAGAAAGGGGGCGATGATCTTGATGGCAATGATTTTCATGGCAGTGATTTTCATAACTGAAATCCTCAAGTCCGTTTGAGCTGTCGGGCATTATGACCGGGGCGATGACGAATGAGCCAGGCCAGATCGACGGCGAAAGACCAGACCAGCAGCACGAGCGCCAGCGCCAGCAGGGCTTCGATCAGAAATCCTGGCAGTCCAGGAATGAAGGCCAGTATCAGGCTGCTGACCTGCCACACGCAGATCACCTTTCTGCGCATTCGATCGGGCAGGGGCCTATTCAGATCAGGCCAGGTCGTCGTGATACCCAGAAAGATATAGCGCAGCAGGCCGATGAGCAGCACCCACGGCCCCGCTAAGTCGGCCTGTGCGATCAGCAGACACAGCAGCAGCATCAGCGCGGCGTCGACCTCCATGTCGAAGCGGGCACCGAAGCTGGAAGCCTGCCCAAGGCGTCGAGCGAGATAGCCATCGACCCCGTCGAGGACGAGGTTTCCGAGCACGACCACAACAATCGTCCAGGCACCGCGGCCCGCCCAGGCCGGAACCATCAGCCAGACCGCGAGCCAGGCCAGCAGCAGCCCGCGCAGCAGGGTAATGCGATTCGGCCAGCCCAGGGGACGATTCGAGCGCCAGCCTCGCCAGACCAGCAGCGCCAGGGCGAGGTACACGGCCAGACTCAGTCCCGATCCGGCCTCCGCTGCAGGCATCAGCCGCGTCGTTATGGCGAGCCCAGCAACGAGCAATAGCCCTCCGAAAAGGAGCTCGATGGCAGCCATGTTCGCAATTCGGCGCATGAAAGGAACTCGTTACACTCGATGAACGATCAACACCGATAATGCCGGTCGCATGTCAACACAAGCCGAACCCACCACTCAGGCTCGCGCCTTCTGGCTTATCGAGCCCGGACGCAGCGAGCTGCGCGATCAGACGGTCCCGGCCCCTGGCGAGGGCGAGGTTTGCGTGCAGGCACGCTTCAGCGCCGTCTCGCGGGGCACGGAGTCGCTGGTTTTTCACGGCCGCGTCCCGATCAGCGAGTTCGAGCGGATGCGCGCGCCTTTTCAGGAGGGTGATTTCCCCGGACCCCTGAAATATGGGTATGCCAGCGTCGGCCGCGTGATCGCCGGCACCGCGTCGCTCCTCGGACGGGATGTCTTCTGCCTCTATCCGCATCAGAGCCACTACACCGTGCCGGACAGCGCCGTGGTCGCCCTGCCCCCGGACCTGCCGCCGGAGCGTGCCATCCTGGCGGCGAATATGGAGACGGCCTTGAACGGTCTCTGGGACAGCCGGGCCAGCGCCGGCGACCGAATCAGCGTGGTCGGCGGTGGCGTGGTCGGCCTGCTTATCGCCTTCCTGGCCGGCCGCATGCCGGGCACCGAGGTCACGGTGATCGACATCAACCCGACGCGTCGGGACGTGGCTCATGCGCTGGGGGTGGACTTTGCCCTGCCAGACGAAGCGCACGGCGACCGGGACGTCGTTTTTCACACCAGCGCCAGTAGCCGCGGACTTGATACGGCCCTGGCGCTCGCCGCCGCCGAGGCGCGCGTCGTCGAGATGAGCTGGTACGGCGAGCGATCGCCGCGCGTGCCGCTTGGCGAGGCCTTTCACTCGAAGCGCCTGCGCCTCGTTTCCAGCCAGGTCGGCCAGCTTCCCGCCGATCGACGCCCTCGATGGGACTATCCTCGCCGACTGGACAAAGCCGTCGCGCTGCTGAGCGACTCCGCGCTGGATGGGCTCATCTCCGGTGAGAGCCCGCTCGATGACCTGCCACGCCTGATGCCACGGCTCAGTGACCCATCGAGCGATACGCTCTGTCACCGCGTGACCTATCCACGCTAGCTCTCGGGTCCAACGGCCAACGCTTCGACCACACTTCATCTCAAGGACACCGCATGTATACCCTGACCGTTCGCGATCAAATGATGATCGCCCACAGCTTTCAAGGCGAAATCTTCGGCCCGGCCCAGGGGCTTCACGGCGCCACTTATCTGGTCGATGCGCAGTTTCAGCGCGCGGAGCTCGACCCGGACGGCCTGGTCGTCGACATCGGCAGGGCCGGCGAAGCGCTGCAAGAGATCCTGGCTGACTACAACTATCGAAACCTCGATGAGCTGCCGGAATTCAAGGGTCAGAACACCACCACCGAGTTCATGGCTCGCGTCGTCGCCGATCGGCTGGCCGAAGCGATCCAGGCTGGTCGACTCGGAAAGCACGCGGGCGGGCTCGAGGCGGTGCACGTCGAGCTGTGGGAATCGGATCGGGCCCGGGCCAGCTTTCGGCGCGCGCTCTAGGGGCGAAGCGGTCGATGCGCCCGGTCGAAAACAAGGCCCTCACGCTGATCGTTCCGGGTAGCCCGGACCAGCGCACCGGTGGCTATATCTACGATGCAAGAATCGTGGACGGGCTGCGCGGGCTCGGATGGTCCGTGACGGTCGTCGGACTGGAAGGTCGCTTCCCGGATGCAGACGACGCGGCCCGGCAGGCGATGGAGGGCGCCCTCAGCGCCATCGAGAGCGGCCAGCGGGTGGTCATCGACGGGCTCGCGCTCGGCGCCGTGCCGGAGGCCGTGGCCACTCATCGCGAGCGACTAATCCTGATCGGCCTCGTGCACCATCCCCTGGCCGACGAAACCGGCCTGGACCCGACCGAAGCGCGGCGGCTGCTGGCCTCGGAACGCTCCGCCCTGGCCCACTGCAGGGCGGTCATCGTCACCAGCGCCTTCACCCGGCGACGCCTGGCTGAGCTGGGCCTGGTGGCAGGCCAGCCGGTTCATGTCGTCGAGCCTGGCGTGGATGCAGCCCCGCTGGCCCCGCGTGTTCAACAGCGGCTGGCCGGCGCCTCCCCCGAAGACTCACCGAGGCTCCTGTGCGTGGCGAGCCTGAGTCCTCGCAAGGGCCAGGACCTCCTCCTCGACGCGCTCGCCGATCTGAAACACCTGCGATGGAGCCTGCGTTTCGTTGGCAGCGAAGCGCGAGCGCCCGCTTTCGTCCGCGCCCTCGACGCGAAGATTGCCGATCTTGACCTCGAGGACCGCGTGCGTCGCCTCGGCGAGGCCGACACCTCGGGCCTTGAGGCCGCCTACCGCTGGGCCGATGTCTGTCTCCTGCCATCGTGGTACGAGGGGTTCGGCATGGTCGTGACCGAGGCGCTGGTGCGCGGCCTGCCGCTGATCACGACGACGGGCGGGGCCCTGGCCGATACGGTTCCCGAAGCGGCCGCCCTGCGGGTTGCACCCGGCCGTGTCGACGCCCTGCGCGAGGCTCTCGAGATCTGGCTCACCGATCCAACCGAGCGCTCGCGCCTGACGCAGGCTGCCGCGGACGAACGGCTGCGCCTGGCGGACTGGGCCACGGCGTCGCGCCAGTTCTCGAAGGCCCTCGACTCAGGCCTTGAGGCAAGCCCGTGAGCGCGCCCTCCGCCTTTGCCGCCGACTGGCTCAGCCTGCGCGAGCCGATCGACCACCGCTCGCGAGCTGTCGCACTTGATCAGGCGCTGACGGACTGGCTGGCTCGGCGGGACCGGCAGCGCGGTCGCCTTCGCGTTCTGGATCTCGGCAGCGGCGCCGGCAGTAATCTTCGCTATCTCGCACCGCGATTGAAGGGGCCTCAGCACTGGACCCTCGTCGATCACGACGCCGGCCTGCTCAAGCGTGCCCGCGAGACAGACCGTGGCGCGCTCGACCTTCGCCTGACCACTCATCTCGCCGATCTGAATCGAATCGACGACGCTGCGCCGTCCAGCCCGGATCTGGTCACCGCTTCGGCCTGGCTCGACCTGGTCTCGGCCGACTGGATCGAGCGTTTTGTCGAGCGCGCCGAGGAATGGTCGGTGCCCGTGCTTATCGCGCTCAGCGTCGACGGGCGTCGAGGCTTTGTCGATCCTGACGGCCGAGTCCGGGATCGCGCCGATGATCAGCTGATGCGCGAGGCCTTCAACGAGCATCAGCGCCAGCCCAAGGGTCTCGGCGTCTCGCCCGCGCTCGGTCCTGACGCCGCGCACGTCCTGGCCGAGCGCCTGGCCGGAGCTTTTGTGGTGACGACTCAGGCAAGCGACTGGCTGCTCCCCGCGGGAAGCAATGAGGCCCGCACGCTTGGCATCGAGCTGCTCGATGGTTGGGCGGCATCGGCGTCCGAAGCGCGCGCCGAGGCCCTGACAGCGGCGACCGGGGCCTGGCACAAAGACCGCAGTAAGCAGATCGTCGCCGGCGGTCTGGGGATCTATGTCGGCCATCAGGATCTCCTGGCCCTGCCGAAAGGATCGGTCCTGCGATGACGATGCGAGCAGCGATGGAGCGGCTCAAATGGCCCTTCAGCCTAGCGGTACTCGGCCTGGTTCTTGTTCTGATCGAGCCGCAGAGCGTCTGGGCCCAGGCCCAGGCTCTCCAGCCCGTCTGGCTGGCGCTGGCCCTTGCTGTCACGGTCCTCCAGACCCTCCTGTCGGCCTGGCGCTGGCGCTTCACGGCGGCGCGCCTCGGGCTCAATCTTTCCTGGCGTCAGGCCGTCGGCGACTACTATCTCGCCAGCTTCGCCAATCAGACCCTGCCCGGTGGGGTCCTCGGGGATGCCTGGCGAGCGCAGCGGCATGCGGCTCGGCAGCGCAAGCTTCCCCGGCAAGGGGTCCGTGACGGGGACGACGCGCCGGCGGCAGCCTGGCGGGCCGTACTGATCGAACGCGGTTCCGGCCAGGTGCTGGTCGTGCTCCTGAGCCTCCTCAGTCTTCTCGCCCTGACGCACTGGCAAGGCTCTCTCTCCTTGACGCAGGTCACGGCTTCGCCCGGCACGGCCTGGACTCACACGGGGACCGGAGCGATCCTTGCCCTGGTCCTCGTGCTGCCGGCATTGCTGGCCGTTTCGCGACGCTACTGGCGCCCGCACTGGCATCGCTTCCGCAGCGATCTTCTGCTCGCGCTGTTTTCCCCCAGGGCGTTGCTTCCCCAGCTTCTGAGCTCCCTTCTGATCGTGTCGAGCTACGCCCTAGTCTTTCTTTTCGGCGCCCGGGCCATCGGCGTGACGATGGAGGCCCCGATCCTGCTTTGCCTGGCGCTGCCTGTTCTGCTGGCCATGTTGATCCCCTTTTCCGTCGCCGGCTGGGGCTGGCGCGAAGCGATGGCCGGCGGGCTCTGGCTAAGCCTGGGCTGGCCACCGGAACAGGGCGTGGCGGTCAGCCTGACCTACGGCGTGATCGTCTTTCTAGCCGCGACCCCTGGACTGTTCGTGTGGCTGGCCCGGCCCGCTCAGAGCGAATTCAGGGGCGGGGCGCAGTCCCCGGCTCCTGAGACGAACTCAGCGCAAGATCCACGATCAACTCATCCTTGAGCGGGTAGGTCTGCATGGTCCGTCGAGCGGCCTCGCTCAAGCGCTCGATCGGCTGCAGAGCGAGGCCAGCGGGTCCGGAGCCGATCAGCAAGGGCGCGATGAGCAGGTGCAGACGGTCGACGGCCTCGGCATCGATAAAGCGCGACACGGTAACGCCGCCGCCCTCGACAAGCACCCGCTTCAGGCCAAGCTCGCCCAAGGCATCCAGCAGGGTGGCGGGCGCCAGCGCCTGGGCGCTCGGGGACCCAGAGCCCTTCAAGCCGATCGCTCTCACGTGACCCGGCCAGTCGCGGCGAGCCGCTTCGCCGGCGTGCAGAACGATCAGGCGCGGCGTCCGTTCGGGATCGAACAAGGCACCCTCGGCCGGCACCCTCGCCGTCGGGTCGATGATGACCGGCACCGGGTTCCTGCCCGGGCAGTGGCGCACCGTCAGCGCCGGACGGTCGGTCACGGCGGTGCCGGCGCCGACGACGACCGCATCGACCAGGGCCCGCAATCGATGCAGATGAGCGCGCATCGCTGGGCCGTTGATATAGTAGGAATCCCCTGACGCGGTGGCGATCCGCCCATCCAGGCTCTGACCGAGCTGCGCGACAACCAGCCTGCCCGAGCCCAGCAGGGGTTTGAAAAGGCGAAAGGCCTGCTGATCCGAGTCCGGCCAGGGTCCCGCAAGCTCGGGAAGGGCTCCGACATCTCGGTGCAGGCTCGCCTTGCCGGTGCTCGATCGCCAGGCGAACGTCCTGTCGCCGGGCGCCGCGATCAGTTCGAGGATCGCCGACCACAGAGCGTCGCTCGGTTCAGCCATGAGGAAAACGGCGCTCGCTTTTCGCGGCCAGGGTGCGTCGATCGGTGGTCCCGGATCTGCCAAGCGGCAGTATCCTGTCGCGAAAAGCTTTCACATGATCCAGCCTGGGCTCAATTAACGTCATCATGTCACATAAAGCCGAAGTTTCCATGCATCAAGTCGCACGCGCGCTCTTCGACCTCCGCCGGGGCGTCCCCGTTATCGTGTCCGATGGAAAGCGCTCGATCCTCGTGTTCCCGATCGAATCGATTGCGGAGCACCGTATCGAAGCGCTTGCCGAAATGGCGGGCAGTCCAACGGTATTGACGGTCACGGGTCATCGCCTGCGGGCCATGGGCCACGACTGGCCGGAGACCGAGGCCGGAAGTTTCGAGCTCCAGCCCTCCGCTGCAACGGACGTTGAAGGCCTCTTCGCCGCCGCGTCATCACGCGATGCCCAGGCTGGTGCCCTTGGCCAGCTGCAGGCTGCCAGCCGCCTGGAACAGGCCGGTCTCACCCTGCTGCGGCGAGCGCTCCTCGTGCCAGCCGGGCTGACAGCGATGGTCGACCCGTCACGCCAAGGAGCGATCGGGGCGGCGGTCGAATCCGGCCGCATGCTGTCGATTCCCGTGTCCGAGGCCGAGGCCTGTCTCGAGCTCGGTGAGGGCTTGCTCAAACGCATCAGCGAGGCCGATGTCCCGCTGAGCAACGCCGAGGAGGCGCGATTCGTGTTGTTCCGCGAACCGGACGGCCTGAGAGAGCACCTCGCAGTGCTCATCGGCTCGGCGCAGGATTGGCCGGAGTCGGTGCCCGTTCGGCTGCATTCGGCCTGTCTGACCGGCGACCTCTTTGCCAGCTTGCGCTGCGACTGCGGCGAACAGCTCAGCCGCGGCGTCGCCCGGATTCGTGAGCTGGGCGGCGGCATCCTGCTCTATCTCTCTCAAGAAGGACGCGGCATCGGTCTGGCCAACAAGCTGCGGGCCTACGCCCTGCAGGATGAGGGCCTGGACACGGTGGAGGCCGACCAGACGCTGGGCTTCGGTGAAGACGAGCGCCGCTATGGCGTGGCCGTTGACATGCTGCAGGCTCTCGAGATCAATCGCATCCGACTCCTTACCAACAATCCGACCAAGCTCGAGGCGCTCGCCAACGGCGGCATCGAGGTGCGAGGCACCGACCGCCTCTACGGCCAGGTCACGCCACAGAATCGACGCTATCTCAGCGCCAAGGCCGAGCGCTCGGGCCACCTGCTCGAGGAATTGCTGGAGAGAGATCTGACGTCAGGCTGACGAGGGATTGATCGGCCAGGGCATGGCGGCGACCTCCTCGATCACATCAGCCAGGCGCTCGCCGTAGTGGGCGACAAGGCGATCGCCCGCATCCGCCGTTGCACGGTCGGCCCGTCCGACCACGCCCTGAGGGTTGAGGTCCTGAGCCATCCAGGCCCAGGACGCTCGGCCGGCAGGCCCGAATAAGTTGGCCTTGTCGCCGGCGCCGTCGCGCATCGGAAATTCTGCCAGCGCCTCCTGGCGCACGAGCTCAGGCGCAAGATGCAGCATCATCGAGGTTTCGGCCTGTCCGCCGTGCAGACCCTCGCGCAGCTCGCGCGCATCAAGGATATCCTCGGGCGGGGGCAGCTTCATGTAGTTGGCCTTGACCACGAGCAGACCCAGAGTCCGCCGCAGGGCGAGCGCTGCATTGTCGATCGCTGCGTGATTCCCGCCGTGGGCATTCAGCAGCACCAGACGCTGACCGCCGGCCGCGGCGAGCGATCGACCGACGGCCTCGAGCACCTGGGCCATCAGTTCCGGCGACAAGCTGACGGTGCCCGGCAGAGCGCTATGCTCCTGACTGGCTCCGATCGATAGAGACGGCAGAAGCAGAAGGGATTGGCGCACCTTCGATCGCCGACGCGCCAGACATTCGAGGGTTGCATCGCGCAGGCCCTCGCCGATCAGCAGATCCGTGGCCAGAGGCAGATGCGGACCGTGCTGTTCGATCGCGCCGAGCACCATCACGGCGACGCAGCTCTTGTCGACACACTCTCCGAGCTCCGGGCTGGTCAGTTCAGTCCAGTGCATCATCGCAGCTGATCCTCATCGAGTCTCGATCCTTGCATAGATATCGCCGGAGGCCAGCCCATCGGCGCCGCCAGCCAGCCAGGCGCGGAGTTCGGCTGATGTCCGCCACTCAGACCACCGCCAGCTTCGCCGCTCACCGGCCACGGCATTGTAGACCGCTGGCCCGAGAGCGTCGATCCGATCCAGACAGGTCTCGCTTCGCTCCAGGGTTCCGCGGACGAACTCGAAGGACAAGGCGGGCACGGCTCGACTGAGTCCAGCTAGCGCATCGGCTTCATGACCTTCGATGTCGAGTTTGATGAAGTCGGGGCACCCATGGCGCTCGATCAAGTCATCGAGGGTCGTGACCTCGACGGCCATCGACTCACTCCAGCGCACGTGATCGAAGCCGCCGTGGCCATCCTTCACCTCGGCGATCCACTGCGCGTTGATTGTCGCCACGCTGGGGTGTTCTGGACTGACCGCGAGCTCGGCGCGCCCGCGCCGGCGGCCCAGGGCCACCGATTCGATCGTCACGCCTGCGTCCCTGCCGTGGAAGCGCCGGAGCCACTTCAGAGGCCCTTCCTGCGGTTCCACAGCAATCACGCGTGCCCCGAGGTGACGAAAGGCTCGCGTGCGATCGCCCAGGTGGGCCCCGACGTCGAAGACCAGCCCGCCACGCGGCACCAGCGGGCGGTACAGCGCCTTCAAGCCTCGCAGACGCCCGGGCCGACGGTAGATCCAGAGGGACTTCAGCAAGCCCCACTGGCGCGCGAGCCGAATGCCTCGTATCGAACCGCGCCGCTTCACCGAGTCTGTGGCATCGTTGGCATCCGTTCAGTGTGCCCGAAAACCGTGCGACCCAAGTCACCGACCAAGCACCGGCGCGACCCGACCGCCCGGGAATCCGATCGCGGGCGCTGGATAAGCGGCCTCCTCGCGCTTACTGCGATCAACGGACTCCTCGTCCTGCCTCTTTGGTGGCGCGACAGCGCCGTCACGGCTTGGATTCCCGAGCTGGGACTGATCCCGCTCCTCCTTGGCCTCGCGGCGCTGCGCCCCTTTCGCTGGTTCCTGGCCGCGGCACTGACGTTTTCCTTTCTGGCACTGAGCGGCGATGCCCTGGTGCGAGCCGTGCTTGATCGGCCGCTGAACCTGGCGCTCGATCCCCTCCTGCTCCGCGCGGGTTTTCACTTTCTCTCGGGCAGCCTGGGCCTCCCTGTCGCCCTGCTGATCGCGCTGTTGGTGGCGGCGCTAACGGGCCTGTTGCTTTGGGCATCGACACGTCTCCTCGATGCCACGGCGCGCCTGCCTCGGGTCAGCGCGGCCGTGCCCCTGGCCCTGATCTGTACGCCGTTGATTCCGATCGCGCTGCACCCGGCCTCGCCCGCTGCACTTCAGCCCGCCCTGATCGAACTTGCGATCGATCAGACCCGGCGAATCGAGGACACGATCGCGGCTCAATCCCGCCTTGCGATCCGTGCCGAATCACCCGAACTCCAGGCGCACGCGCTTCCCGCACTGGCCGGGCGCGAGGTCAGTGTCATCTTCATCGAATCCTACGGCATGACTGCCTGGACTCGGACCGCCTATCGCGAAACGATTGCGCCCTTGGCTTTGACCGCGTCCCAAGGGCTAGCCTCTGCCGGACTGCAAACCATGAGCACACGTCTGCGATCACCGATCCGGGGAGGACAATCCTGGCTCGCTCACGCGACTCTGCTGAGCGGTCAGCGGATCGATAATGATCTTTCCTTCAAGCGGATCCTTGCCTCCCCCCAGGGCTTTCTCAGCGGCGACTTTGCTGCGACCGGCCACGCTACGCGCGTGATCGCGCCGGCGATCGTTCGCCCCTGGCCGGAGGCCAAGGAAATGGGCTTCGAGGAAATCTACCCTGCCGCAGCCCTCGATTATCAAGGCCCCAGTGCCGGGTGGGTCGGGATTCCCGACCAGTTCACGCTGCACCGTTTCGCTCGAATCAGGGCGATGGATGAGCAGCCCGCGTTCAATCTGCTTCTTCTGATCAGCTCGCACGCACCCTGGCTGGCTGGGCCGCCGCTCCTGAAGGACTGGCAGCGACTCGATCAGGCCCGGCCCTGGCCGGACTGGACTCCGCCCGAACGCGACCAGCTCGTCTACCTGCGCGACGTCGACCGGCTCAGGAATCGCTATCCGAACTCCCTTGCCTACAGCCTAGAAGCCGTCTTCACCTGGGCTGAAGCCAATCTGGCTGCCGAAGACATTCTCCTGGTCGTCGGCGATCACCAGCCTGCCCGCCTGATCACGGGTGAAAACAGCAGTCCTGACGTCCCCGTCCATCTGATCTCGGTGGATGCCGAGCGTGTGACCGAGCGAGGCGATGACCTGGGGTTTCGCCCGGGGTTGACGCCGCCCGCCGGGCAAAGCGAATCCGGCCTCGAGGACCTACGCCACTGGTTTCGCAACGCCGGCGGCGCGATGCAGTGATCGGTGCCGAGCCCGTCCGATGTCAGCCTTCAATCCAAGGAACCTGAAGCTTCTTACTTCGATTTCACTCGGGGTCCGTACGGTAGTAAGTCATCGCTAAAAGCGAGGATTCATCCACACCGAAACGGAGTTTTTATGAGTTTGACGAATCTGACAGATGTCTACATCGATCAGCTCAAGGATCTGTACAGCGCCAACAACCAGGCAATCAAGATTACCGAGGAGTTGATGGCGGCAGCCGGCGAGGAAGAGCTGAAGTCGGCGCTCAGCGACAGCATCGAAGGGACTCGCGAGGGTATGGAGACGCTTAAAGCGATCCTCGAAGAGCACGATGCGACGACGCGGGGCGAGTTCTGCAAGGGTATGGAAGGGCTGGTCAAGGAAGCCCACGCCCACGCGCTCGGTGCCGACATTACCGATCCGGCGGTCCGCGATGTCGTCATCATTTCGCAGTATCAGCGACTCGCCCACTACGCAATTGCGGGTTATGGCTGTTTGACGGCATTTGCCCGCCGCCTGAAGCTGGATGCGGACCATCAGAGGCTGCAGCGTTGCCTGGACAATACCTACGGCGGGGATCGCCGCTTTACGGGCCTGGCAACACAAGGAATCAACGCCGAGGCAAAAGTCGCCTGACAGATTTCGAATTCAGCCGCACTGTCACTCGACGGGCGAAATAATTCGACGTTTTGGAAAAGCCCGCGCTGCGGGCTTTTCTTTTGTCCGATCTGATGCCCTCTCCACGAGCCAACTAAAGCTGGGC
>JGI12109J20283_10418836_pt1 | contig 55740 bp, 44 predicted proteins | sample ElkSlonscriptome_12_FD_20283 | JGI IMG/M metagenome (IMG submission 20283)
GTCCTCCCTGGGGTATGGATTGGTGTGCGTACTCCAACCATACCACCAGGGATGTGGTGTGTCTGCATGCGATACGCATGGGTAAAGTAAAATGGTCATCTCTGAAACCATGTCTAAAAGAAAAAGCGTACCGTGCTGCCGCAGGCGATCCTCCCGTTCATCTGGTCAAACGTCCGGTTTGGATGGCAACTGTGTACCTTGTATCAATACTAACCGAATTGCCCAATTCACTAATCCCCAGTCCCCAATCCTGAGCAACCTATAACCTACTCATCAAACCGCTTCACTGCCACAACCGCATTCTGACCACCAAAGCCAAAGGCATTCGCCAGCGCGACATCGACCCGGGTGTGGCGGGCTGCGTTGGGAACATAGTCCAGGTCGCATTTGGGGTCCGGTGTGCTGTAGTTGATTGTGGGCGGAATGATACCTGTCTCGATTGATTTAACGCAGCCGATCAGCGCCAGTGCGCCCGCCGCGCCCGCCGTATGCCCCAGCATCGCCTTGATCCCGCTGATCGCTACGCCGGCGGCATGCTCACCCAGCGCCAGTTTGATCGCCGCAGTCTCGGCCGCATCGTTCATAGGGGTGCCGGTGGCATGCGCGCTGATATAGTCCACATCCTGGGGCCGCAGTTCGGCATCCTCGATGGCGCGTTGCATCGCCAGGCTGGTGTAGGCGGCTCCCGGTTCCGGTGCGGTGACATGGTAGGCATCCTCGGTTGCACCGAAGCCAACCACCTCGGCATAAATGCGCGCGCCCCGGCTCAAAGCATGCTCCATGCTCTCCAGCACCAGCACGCCGCAGCCCTCCGCGCCCGCCGTACCGTTGCGGTTGGCGTCAAACGGCTTGATCGCCTGCTTCGGATCATCGCCGGGGGGGGCAATTGCGCCAATCACGCCAAAGGCCATCGTGTTGATCGCCGTGAGGCCGGCATCGGTACCGCCAGCCAGGGCTGCCACCACCTCGCCCCGGTGGACCATTCGGGCCGCCTCGCCAATGGCATAGGTGCCCGTGGCACAGGCCGCAACCGGCGTGGTGGTCGGACCATGCAGTCCATAGGTCATGGCGACCTGGCATGCGGCCATGTTCGAGATGTAAGTCGGCAGGTAGAGCGCGCTGCTCAGGCGTTTGCGCTCCTTGCGCTCGAAGTGTAGCGCCTCGGCTTCGGTTACTTCCGTACCGCCCAGCCCGGTGCCGATATCCACCGCCACGCGGGTGCGGTCAATAGTCTCCAGGTTCAGATCGCTGTCGCGTAGCGCCGCGCCGGTTGCAGCCACAGCAAACTGGGCAAAACGGGCCATCCGCCGGGCAGCTTTGGCATCCATATGGTTGCGCGGGTCAAAATCGCGCACCTCGCCGCCAATAACATAGGGAAAATCGGTAATATCAAACCGGGTAATATAGTCGATCCCCGAACGCCCGGCGATCAAACCATCCCACATGTCCGCCACTGAGTTGCCCAGCGGTGAGATCGCGCCCATGCCGGTAATCACCACCCGGTGAGTTGGGTTGTTACGCATCGCGTACTCCGTATGATATGCACGAAAGTTGAACCATCTGCGAAGATATTATAAACGGTGTCGTTACATCTGTGGTCTAACCGGAGGTCGGAGCGGCGACGGCTACCAGCCGCCGCCATGCAACTGATGCATACAATCTGTTCCCTACCATCTATCACCTACCAGGAGTTACGCGGTTGACATGCAAACTGGACGGTTCATGCGATGGACGCCCGATGTGCCTGCGGCAGCATGGTACTCGTTTTTGCTTGTTCACAACCATGTTGCACAACGTGCAACATGGTTGTGAACAAGCATGGAATCTTCCGCCCTGCCGGAGGCGAAAATGCCTTTTGCGTGAGCAACCGCGTAACTCGTATCACCTACCAGGAGTTACGCGGTGCGTGTTCAAATCAGGCGTTTCACCCGATGGAATCTTCCGTCCTGCCGGAGGCGGAACTATACTTCCGGGTCAGTGACCGTGTAACTCCTATCACCTAACCCTGACGCTTTTCATACCGCCCGGTGCGCCGGTCCAGCGCAATCCGATAGACAACAACCTTACGTTTCCCGGCATCAGCCGTGTGTTCCAGGGATGGTGTAATCGTCTGGTCGTCCATAAGCGGCTTCAATCGGTTGATCAGGTATTGGGTGGCCTCTTCCGCCGCTGTGCCCGCGAGCTCCTCGAAGCGGCCCCAGGCAATGACACTCTCCCAGTCGGTTAATGTAGTGACATGATCGACCTCGAAGCAGACGTTCGGGTTGGCGCGCATCATAGCCACTTTCATGCCCTCGCCGGTGTGTCCATAGATGTAGTGACCGTCATAGGCATAGAAGATCGGGACAACATAGGTCAGACCGTCGGCGTGGCAGCCGATCCGGCCGTTGACTGCTTCGTAGAGCACCCGGTCAATTGCGGCCGGGCTTAACTCGCCCATGGGGATCGGCTCATCGGGCGGGAGCCGTCGGTCAAACTCGACTTCGGGAGCCCACTGTCCGATCTGGCTGAGCCAGCGCCGGATCTCCATCTCGGCCATGTCTTTTTCCCATTGATCAATTCCGTAAGGCATCATTGCCCTCCTCTCGTGAGCCGTCTCTGGCTCTGTTGAACAGGCGCTATGCCCGCTCAAAAATATGGAAAGTACCCTTTTGAAGTGGGTGGCATAGCCAGCACGCCGGTAGCAGTGTCTGCAGAACCTGCCCCGACGCCGGAGGGAATAGCTATGAGGTGGAAAGCATGAAGCCGTAACGCAAAGTGCGGAGATCCCTCCGCATGTCTAGTATACTCGCTTAACATAACCAAAATGGAGAAGAAAGCATTACCCGCCGAGAAAATCTGTTCACTGTTTCAACAGGACGTACGCGGTTATCATCCAAACCGGATGTTTGATCAGATGAAAGCTCGATGCGCCGGCGGCGATATCCCCTGCCAAACGCGGGATCGCCTGATACATAGCAGCAGTGGCCGTTTCGCGGGTTTCGCGCATATCGTGGTGTGCGTGGTCCAAACGCCCACCGCGTACCTCCTGTATTGTACGTAGCGCTGCGCTGTCCGGTCAATCCTGGGCTTCACCGAGTGCCGCAGTGACAATCTGGGCATTGATCAGGTCGGCGGGTGTGGGTGGAGGTGCCTCGAGTTGACCGTTGGACTGGAGAAAGCTGACCATGTCCTCGAAGGCCGGGCGAATGCTTGTGGGCATGTCCGGATCGAGCAGGCGGCGATTCTGCTCCAGGTCGGTCAGTTCGATCATGGTAAACTGCCGGCGCAGGTCAGGTACTTCTACATTCATGACTGTAGCCATTGTGCCGCTGATCTCGGATGCACCTGTACGCCAGCCCTGCACCGCCCGGTCCCATCCCCGCGCCAGGTTGACCAGATCATCGGCGCGCTGTTCGACTGTTTCGGGATGCGTCACCAGCACATCAATGATCTCGTTAGGAATGTCTGCGCTGGTGAAGAGCGGCGGTTGGGTATGCGTTTGCGTATATTTTGAAAGCACCGGCTCCCAGACCACGGCGGCATCGACCAGGCCGTGGTCAAGCGCATCTATCGCTTCACTGACGCCGACATGCGTCATCTCCACATCATCGGGTTGGAGGTCGGCCTGCGCCAGCGCACGCAGCAGCACAAAGTGGCTGATCGAGCCCGACTCGACGCCGACGCGCCGGCCCCGCAGGTCGGCCACGCTGTTGATACCGGCCCGGGCAATAATGCCATCGGCCCCATTCGAGTAGTCCGTCACCATAAAAATCACAGTCGGAGTGCCCTGATCGTGGTACTGGAGCGCGCTGTAGAGCGTTGTCGCCAGCACATCCACCCGCCCTTCGGCAAAGGCGCGGTAGTTATCCTGCGCCAGTTCAGAGGTTGAAACCTCCAGCATGGTTGGCGCGGCCAGGTCATGCCCGGCGACGGCATACAACGGAGCATAGCCGGGCCAGGTTGCCAGGCGCACCCGCAGCGGTTCCGGCTTGACCGGGGTCAGCGCACAGGAGGCGATGATTGCCAGGAACAGGACCAGCCACCAGCAGTATGCAAAGATGTGTCGTATCATGCAATGCTCCTTACCGGGTATCGGGATGCAGCGTGCCGTGCCTGAGGAGCGCGGCGGCGGCCTCGGCTGCAACTGCCCACGAAAAATATTTGCCCTGCCCTGCCGCACAGTTCAGCGTATGCAGTCGGGCACGCTGCACATCGGTTTCGATGCCCTCGGCTACCACCTGCATCCCGAGAGCCTCGGCCAGCGAGATGATCGTCTCCACGATTGCGGCGCTCCCGCTATCCTGCTCCATCGTCCGCACAAACGAGGCATCTATCTTGATGGTCTGCACCGGGAACTGCTGCAGATAGCGCAGTGACGAGTAGCCGATGCCAAAGTCATCCAGGGCCACCTGCACACCGAGGCGGCACAACTGGCGCAGCGCGTTAATTGTTGTGTCGGCCTGATGCATCGCCACCGTCTCGGTAATCTCCAGCACCAGATATTCGGGCGGGAGGTCGCTGGCGTGCAGAGTCTCCGCGACATGCGCAACCAGGTTCGGATGCAGAAAGGTGCGGCCCGAAATATTGACATGAATAACCAGCGGGATATCGCTGCCAAACCGATTGCGCCAGGCAGCAACCTGCCGACAGGACTGCTGCAACATACTCCAGTCAAACGTGACAATCAGGTCGCTCTCCTCGGCAATGGGCACAAAACTCCCGGCCGGCAGCAACCCGCGCGTGGGATGGTTCCAGCGGGCCAGCGCTTCAAAGCCGATAATCTGCCCGCTGTCCAGCGCGATGATCGGCTGGTAGTGTGGACAGATCGCGCCCTGCTCCAGTGCGTGCCGCAGTTCGTTTTCTGTTTGCAAGCGGGCCAATGCCTGCGCGTGCATGGTCTTGTCGTAGACGCAGGTGCCTGCGCGGCCGGTCTGCTTGGCCTGATACATAGCGATATTGGCGTTGCGGATGAGATCATCGGGGTGAATGCCGTCGTCGGGATTGGCCGTTGCAATGCCGATGCTGGCGGTAACAACCATCTCCTGCCGGGAAATCTGCAGCGGCGCGCGGAGCGCCGCGTGAATGCGGTTCGCAACATTCAGGGCGAGCGCGTGGCTCCGCGCGCCCTGAACCAGGAGCAGAAACTCATCGCCGCCAAAACGGGCTAACAGCAGCCCGGGCGACAGACCGGCACGTAAACGCTGCACCACTGCAACCAGCACCTGGTCGCCCACCATATGCCCCAGGCTGTCGTTGATGACCTTGAAGTTATCAAAGTCAAGAAACAGCACTGTGCATGCTTCCTGTCCCAGCACGGCCGATATCTGTTCGTGGAAGGCGGGGCGATTGGGCAGGCCGGTGAGTTCATCGTGGGTAGCGAGGTGGTAGAGCTGGGCCTCCATCTGCTTCCGTATCGTGATATCGGTCAGGGCAAGCACAACAAACTGCTGCCCACCCGCCCGGTAGAGCGTGCGAGTGGTTGCCCAGACATCGCGCCAGATGCCATCTTTGCCATAGACCTGCCACTCGGTGCTGCCCGTGAGTGGGGGCGCGTCCGGCACTGCCTGCCAGTCAGCATGGTTTTGGTAGAAGGTGGGTGACACAACCGACGAGATGGGTTGATTGGTCAGTTCATCGCGTTCCGTGCCGAAGATGCGGCAGGCGGCCGGGTTGACCTGGACAAGTTGCCCGGTGGCGTTTACCACACAAATACCAACGTCGGCGACCTGGTAGATTGATGCCAGCAGATCTTCGCGCTCGCGCAGTTGCGCTTCAATCTCGCGGCGCTGGCCGATTTCGTTCCGTAGTTCGCATGTACGCTGTTCCAGATGCCGGATCATGCGGGTAACTTCATCGGCCATATGGTCAAACGCGCCGGCAAGTGTCCCGATCTCATCGTAGCGCTGCATGCGGTTGCGTCCGGTATGATCGCCGCCGCAGAAGCGTTCCGCAGCGCGGGTAAGCTGCTTGATTGGTGCAACAACCAGTCGGTTGAGGATCACGCCGAGCGCCAGCGAGAGCAGCACATAGCTACCGAGAGTAATCGCCAGGATCAGCAGGGCGGCAGTCTGCGCCGTAGCCTCGGCCCGGGCCGTGCTGATAACTACTTCAATCGCGCCGACAACATTGTCGCCGGGGCGAGCCGTGAAATGTGTGTCGCGCAGGGGGTGGATAATCACCAGTTGCTCGCTGCCGATGTATGACGCGGGTATCGCTGCCGGCCCATCCAGGAAATCGCGCACAAAGCCGGATGTTGTGCGCCCGGCGGCCATTTCACTACGGTCGCTGCTGACGATAATAGCGCCGTTGAGGTCAACGATAGAAACCTTGCGCACATCTTCAATGGAGGTGCTGTTATCGGCTACGCGCTGAAGGCTTGCCGGTTGCGGCCGGTCAAGCATCGCTTCAAAACTAAAATTCAGGGTATCGGCCAGCGCCGCACCTTTCGCCCGCAACTCATCCAGGGCGATCGCGCGCATGCTCATAAATGTCAAAAGCGCTACAGCAATTGACAGAAGAATAAGCACACTCCCAACGGTTGCCACAATGCGTGTCGCCAGCGTCCCGCTCCAACCGGCTCTCGGTATATCTGTCACTTGTTGCTCTGGCTTCATAGGTATCTACGATTCTAAGTTTATCGGCTGATTTGACGTAATATTATTAAAATATCACCTCTGCTGTAGCATAAATACAGAATTACTATAATTATACCAAATCCAACGTATCAAAAGAGAATGATACCGAAATCTATGCCTGGATGGAGCGGCTTGTTAGATAGATATTTTCTCGTTTTAATAGTTGCGAAAATAAGTATATCCTCAAAACAGTGTATCAATTCGTCAGGCTGTGCAACAGTCGGTCTATCTTTGCCGGCCGGCGCAGACGTACCACCGGGATGCCGGCATACCTACCGCTGCCGGCCTGCTGTGCGCAGGTGTGGCGGGCCGGCCGATGGTCTCGCAACACCGTGGCTACAACGTTGCCGGGGCTGAACTCCGTGTGCGCCATCCAGCACCAGAGCGTGCGCCGGATGAGCCGCCACAAGATAACATACAGCGCATAATCCAGCCAGAGCATGAGGGTTATTCGTTCTGGATTGTCATAACATAACCTGGCGGTAGGGGCCCTCAACAATTCGGGTTTTGCTGCGTAGCGTATGGTCAACCTGGGATTGCAACCGGCTATCGGCTACGCGGACCCAGCCGGGTTGCCGATGCAGTCGGGTCAGTTCGATATGGGGAAGGCCAAGCGGTTGAGCCTGTTGTTCACAGATGAGAATCTGCCCCGGCGGCAGGTGTCAGGGAGCAGCGATCCTATACTTTATTGTAACACTGCCCATGGAGATACCCAGGCCGGTAGTTGTTCCGAGTTGCGGTGCAGAGGAAGTGAAACCGGTCCCAGGTAGAGAGGTCCGGGCTACTCGGATGAGCCGAAGCTGAAACCTCCCGGATAACCAGTTGGGATCTGCCCAATGCTATCCGGGAGGTTTCACAAAGTTAGTACGCGTTCCTATCCCCTGTCCCGGTCCCCTCTTCCCTCCAACACTATTCCTACGGCAGAATCTCAAACGGGATGACGACCTCGTAGCCGCTATCAAGCCCGTTTGCTACCATGCTGTAGAAGCCGGGAGGGGCATCGGACGGCGAGGTGACGGTCCAGTCGGCGCGACCTTCATCGTTGGCAAACAGCGCCAGCACATCCCCATCCCCATCGAGCACCGAGAAGACGCTGCCATCGGGTGCGTTAATCCAGACGCCCACCTGCTCGCCCGACTCGAAGCCCTCGGCAAAGAAGGCAAACTCGGTGCCGGCCGGTCCCGCATTGGGCTCGACATTTGCATCCAGTACATCCGGTGATGGCGGTGGTGGCACAGGCGCATCAGCACCTGAACTCAGTTGGAACGGGATGACGACCTCGTAGCCGCTATCGACGCCGCGCGCAACCATGCCATAGAAGCCATCCGGCCCGGTGACGGTTGTAAACCAATCGGCGCGGCCCTCATTATTCGCAAAGACGACGAATACATCGCCGTCTTCGTCAATAATTTCGCTAATACTGCCATCTGGGTTATTGATCCAGACTCCCACCTGCTCATTGTCGTCAAAGCCTGTGGCGAAAAAAGCAAACTCCGTTCCTGATGGCCCAACATTCGGCTCAACGTTCGCCTCCTGAGCATAGGCTGCCGGCGGTACAGCCACCAGCCCTACCAGCAGCAACAGCACCGCGACCAATCCGCCAAACCAGCGCACTCCACTCATTAACATCTCCTCCTTATCGCATAGGTGGACACACTTTGCGCCTCGTCGTGATCCAGGAAAGAGCGCAGCTTGAAATAGCGAGGCGGCGCGCGCCATTATATGCTATTGCGTAATATTTGCAAGAGGTGAACAAATAGCGGGAGCTGCCTGGTTGTGTACACGACGTATGTGGGTGCTTGTTTGACAGGGTATCATTGTCTCCGGCACGGCAGAGGATCGGTGTTACTTACCAAAAACATGCATATGTGTAAATTTTTCGGGAAAAGACAGAAACAGTACCATGCTGCCGCAGGCGAATCGGGCTTCCATCGGGTGAAACGTCCGGTTTGTATGCCCACCGCGTACCTCGTGTCATTTATACTGATGCGTTCAATGCCTGTCCTGCTGCCGTATCAATGATCCAGGTCAGCGTACCATGCATGGGGCGCACCAGTTGTGCCGGCAACCGCTCCGGTTCTGCCGGTCCCTCCAGGACGGCTTGCAGCATTGTCGCCTTCTCCGCGCCTGTCACCAGGAAGAGCACATGTGCTGCCCGGTTAATCGCCGTTGTGGTGAGTGAGATGCGCTGTGGCGGTGGTTTGGGCGCGTTTGCCACGGCAACAACAAGCTGATCGTCCGGTGTATGCAGTTCCGGGTAGTGCGGAAAGAGCGATGCGGTATGTCCATCGCCCCCCATCCCCAGCAGCACCAGATCAAGCTGTCCCTGGCCGACTTCCAGCAGTGATTGCACCTGGCGCTGGTAGAGCGCCGCTGCCTCAAGTGGGTCGGCATATGCGGTTGGAACGGGATAGATCTGCTCCGGCGGGATTGGCGCATGGGCCAGCAGCGTCTCGCGCACCAGGCGGTAGTTGCTCGCCGGGTCATCGGGGGGTAGGTAGCGCTCGTCGGCCCAGATGAGATAGACATGCTGCCAGGGCATCTGACTGCGCAGTGGTTCCTGCCCCAGGCGCTCGTAGAGTGCCTGGGGTGTGCTGCCGCCGGAGAGTGCCAGGCTAACGCTGCCGGTCGCCGCCACGCGTGCCTGCGCCAGTTGGATGATCCGCTCGGCGGCGGCCTGCGCGACTGCCGCCGCATCGGGCAGGATGATTACTTCGGGTTTATTATGCATGGGTTTCTTTCTATATTCTGTGATCCGTCGTCCGCAATCGGTAGCTTGTATTACCGGATGATGCTGAACGTTTGCGGATTGTTCAGGTAGGGACGCGCTTCTGCATGTCCATGTTTCTGGCGGATGCAGAAAACCCACCTCGCGCGTTTGACCAATCCCCAATTCCCAATCCTCTGCATCCTGCTAACCTGCCATTACGCCTCCAGCAGCGCCAACACCTGATCGCGGGCCGACGCGTGCGGCTCGGCCAGCATGTAGCGTCGGCAGGCATGCCAGTAGCAGGTCAAGATCTGAAAAAGTCGCAATCGTTCGCGTTCAATAGCTGTGAGGGGTGTCACCGCCGCATATCCTTCCAGCAGGCCCGATCGCCATGCTTCAGGGTAGGCCGGGTCAATGCCCAGCGCCAGATCAAGCAACCCATCGCCGCCGACCGTTGCGCCGGGGTCAAACAGGGCTTCAAGTTGCACATGTTCACCCGTGGTGCAGCGCGCAGTATGCGGCCCGATATTGCCGTGCATCACGCCGGGTTGGCCGCAGGCCAGGTCGGGATGCTCCAGCAGCGCCGTTACCGCCGCGCGTTCCGCTTCAGCGAAGACCAGCGCATCGGCGGGTTCCAGGACAAAGGTTGTATGCAGATGCCGCAGGACGGTTTGCCAGTCAGGAGTAGGCCAGCGCCCCGCCGCATTGGGCCGGCCCCAGCCATGCGCACCGATCCGGTGGATGCGCCGCAACGCACGCCCCACCTGCCGGGCTGCTGCCCGAATAAAGTGCGGCTCGTTAAGCTGCAGTGCGGTGACACCGCCGATGTAACTCTCCAGCATATAGTTGAATGGTACCAGTGCTCCCGTTAGATCATAGTGAATAATCCGTGCCGTGGGCAGTTGGTGCGCCGTCAACATTCGCCCAAAATAGATTTCGCCACCCAGTTCCACCTCAGGCGCGATCCGCAGGACGACATGCTCGCTGGGGGTGCTGAGGCGCACCAGCACATGGTTGCCGGTCTGAGCCAGGAGGGTGACGGCACTCGGCCGCATATTCAGCGACTGCACAATGATAGCGGTATAATCGCCCAGGCGAGCAAGCACACGTCGCCAGGCATCACTGTAGCGCTCATCGTCGGGCGCAATATCGTAGCGGTTGAGATGCTCATACTTCATAGCCGGGCTTATTATACTCGAAACTTGTCGAAGCCTGACATTGCATATTGCCGGCAATCGATGCTGCTGCTACAATCACCACGTGAGGCACTATAGGGAAATATGTAACGAAATTTATGTCACACCATGTCTCCTCGATTGTGGTTCCGGTACGAGGTCATCACCGCATGGACTCATTTGCTGTGCGCCGTCTGCGCTGGTCACGCCTGGTGCTGCCGATGCTGGTGTTGCTGCTGGGCGTGTCGGCCTACGGCTACCGCTGGTATGCGCCAACGCTACCGTTTGCCGGCGGCAGCGATCCGCGGATTGTCGGCCGGTTCATGTATCGGGAGAGCCGCTTACAGCCGGGCGATCGGATCATTGAATTGAATGGACAGTCGCCGGAGGCATGGCAGCGCGCGGGTCTGGCAGCACTGGCGGATTTTCAGCGTGAGCGGTGGTACCGGGTCACAGTTGTGCGGGATGGGCATATCATCTCGGGTATTACTGTGCCGGCCGTCCGTACTCCGCCGGGTCTGGCGTTGCTCTGGTGGAGTAGTGCGATCCTGCTGGGGTTGGCGGCGCTGGTTGTCGCGGCGCTAATCGGCGTGCTGGGGCGCGATAGTCCGGCGGAACAGGGCGTTCACCTGGCATTTCTGGGACTGGCGCTCTACCTGCTGGGCGCGATCCCGCTGATTGGTGCGCCGCCGCTCTCCTGGGTGCTTGAGCCGCTGCTGGTGCCGCTGCAGATCGCCGGCATCGGGTTGACCAGCGGCTTCCTGGTTTTCTTTCTGGGATATCCACGTCCGGTGCGGTTCTGGCATCCGCGTCGGCTACCTCTGGCGGTCTACGGCGCGAGTATGCTGCTGGCGACACTGATTTTTATGCTGACACCGGGCGATGTGCTGCGGCGTTCAGCCGTGGTCAGCGGCGCAATTGTCAATAGTCTGGCGGGTCTGCATGCGATTCTGGGAATTGGCCTCAGCGTGTGGGCCTATCGGCGGACGAGTGATCCGCTGGTGCGTGCCCAGTTCCGCTGGCTTGTCTGGGGCGGGATCGTCGGTCTGGTGCCCTGGTTGTTCCTCTGGGCGCTGCCGACCGCTCTGGCAATCGGGCCGGTTGTACCCTTTCTGACGCTGGTCTACCTGCCGATGTCGGCAATTCCCTTCAGTTTTGCTATGGCAATTCTGCGCTACCGCCTGCTCGATGTGGATATGGTCTTGAGCCGCACCCTGGTCTACCTGATGCTGACGCTGGGGTTGAGTCTGGTGTACATTATTGTCACCGCGCTGGTCAGCCAGGCGATTCCGCAGATGTTTGATCTGGATAGTAGTGACAGTTTTGTTATCTTCGTGACAACGCTGGCGCTGGCGGCACTCTTCAATCCGGCATTGCATCTCGCGCGCAACCTGGTGGAGCGTATTTTCTACCACGGGCGACATCTGCTGCTCCAGGAGATCGAACTGCTCCAGCGCGAGTTGCGGAATGTCGAGGGTTGGGAAACCCTGCTGCCCATGCTCAACCAGGAGATCCCGCAACGGTTGGGGATCAGTGGGGCGCAGGTCTTGATATGGGCCGATGGGCATTTTGTGCCGCCGGGATTCGGCCAACAGTATCTGGTGAATGTGCGCGAGGCAGATCAACCCGCCGCGTGTATTATTCGGTTAACGCCGCCACCTGATTGGCCGCTGGATCGTCCGCTGATTCTCCAGAACTGGGCATATGCTCAGCACCAGGAACAGCAGATGAGCAAACGTCACTATACCCGGCTGGATGATCAGTGGTCGCGCGTTTTGTGGAAGGCGGGCTTTCACCTGGCCTTTACCCTGATCGCGGGTGGGCGGCCGGTCGGGCTCTATGCGCTGGGCCGGCAGAACAGTGGCGACTGGTATGAGCGCAGTTCGATTGCTGCGCTGGACGATCTCACCGACCGGATTGCGGTCGCGGTTGAGAATGCGCGCCTCCTGGAGCAGACGGCGACCCAGGCACGGTTACACCATGAGTTGACCATTGCCCGGACGATTCAGGAGAGCCTGCTGCCGGATAATTACCTGCGGCATGGTAGCTTTGAAATCGCCGCGCTGACACTGCCTGCCAGCGATGTTGGCGGCGACCTCTACATGTTCGAGCCGCTCTCGGCGCAGAGCCTGGCGGCGGCGGTTGGCGATGTCTCCGGCAAGGGCATTGGCGCGGCGCTGCTGATGGCCGTTACCAGCACGATGCTGACCACGCTTGCCGGCCAGGAAGATATGTCCCCGGCACAGCATCTGGAACGGCTGGATCGGCTGTTATGCCACTACACCGCGCAGAATTATCAGAATGTCGCCCTCTGCTACCTGCACCTGCAAGCAAACGGTACCCAGGAGTATCAGCTTCATGCGGCGAGTGCGGGCGCTATTCCGCTGCTGCTCCGGCGGGCCGATGGTCGCCTGGAATGGCTGGAGATGCAGGGGCTCCCGCTGGGCACGGCGCTGCTGACTCCCCGCTATCAGTCGGTGGTGGCGACCCTTCATCCCGGTGATCTGCTGCTGATTGCGACGGATGGTTTTACGGAAGCGCAGAATGCCGCCGGCGCGTTGCTGGGGTTTACCGGGGTGGAACATGTTCTGGCGGCTGCTCCGCCGGATCAGGATGCCCGGGCCGTGCTGCACTATCTGCTGGGAGCGTTGCGCAACCATACCAATGGCAGCGAAGTTGCCGATGATGTCACCCTGCTGGTGATTCGGTGCGACAACCCGGTCTTCTAGGGGGTATTTTGATGAACGTTGAGGAAATAGTCCGGATATGTCATCCGGGAGTCCCGGCTTTAGCCGGTGGGAGGTCTGCCGGGACAGGGCCGACTGCCGGGAACGCCTGATCCGGTTGATGAACGTTGAGGAAATAGTCCGGATATGTCATCCGGGAGTCCCGGCTTTAGCCGGTGGGATGCCTGCCGGAACAGGGCCGACTGCCGGGAACGCCTGATCCGGCTGATGAACGTTGAGGAAATAGTCCGGATATGTCATCCGGGAGTCCCGGCTTTAGCCGGTGGGATGCCTGCCGGGACAGGGCCGACTGCCGGGAACGCCTGATCCGGCTGAAGCCGGGACTCCTGTTCGGTGGTATCCGGATTAAAAATTCAAACTTCATAAGCCGGATCCTGTTCGGTGGTATCCGGATTGTAAAATATCGGACTTCCGGCATTTGATTGAAACAGAGTAAACAGCTATGTCCCTACTTGTTGGAGTTGATACCGGCGGAACATTTACCGATCTGGTGATTTTTCATGATTGCGTGCTGCGGGTTCACAAGGTGCGCTCGACCCCGGATGATCCTTCGCGGGCAATCCTCATCGGGCTAAAAGATCTGGGCGTATTGGAGCAGCCGGATGCCATGGTTGTGCATGGCTCAACTGTGGCCACGAACGCGGTGCTGGAGCACAAAGGCGTGCGCACCGGGCTGATCACCACAGCGGGATTTCGGGATGTGCTGGAGATTGGCCGCCAGATCCGCCCCAAACTGTATGATCTGCGGGTGCAGCGGGAGCCGCCGCTGGTTCCCCAGGCGCTGCGGGTGGAGGTACGCGAGCGGCTCAACGAGCAGGGTGCGGTGCTCATCCCACTTGATGACACTTCGCTGGCGGCGGCCCTGGCAACTCTCCAGGAAGCGGAGGTTGCCGCGATTGCGATCTGCCTGCTCTTCAGCTTTGCCAACCCGGAGCATGAGCGCCGTGTGGCGGCGGCGGCCCGCCGCACCGGGGTCTATGTCTCGGCCTCGTCTGAGGTGCTGCCGGAGTTCCGCGAGTACGAACGCACCAGCACCGTCGTCCTGAATGCCTATGTCGGACCACTGATCGAGCGCTACCTGCAGCGGCTCGAGGCCGCTTTGCCCGCCGGAACAGCGCTCCGCATCATGCAGTCAAACGGTGGCTCAATCTCCAGCGCGGTGGCCCAGCGCGAGGCGGCGCGGACGCTGCTCTCCGGCCCGGCGGCGGGGGTGGTTGGTGCAGCCTTTGTAGCCCGGGCCTCCAGGTTTGAGCGGGTCGTCAGCCTGGATATCGGCGGCACCTCAACCGATGTGGCGCTGATCGATGGCGACCTCAAAGAGACCACCGACGGGCGCATTGGTGGCTACCCCTCAAAGCTGCCCATGATCGATATTCACACAGTGGGGGCTGGTGGCGGCAGCATTGCCTGGTTTGATGCCGGTGGCGCTCTGCGCGTCGGGCCGGTTTCGGCCGGGGCTGATCCAGGACCGGCGGCCTATGGCAGCGGTGGCAACGCGGCGACGCTTACCGATGCGAATGTTGTGCTGGGACGGCTGCTGCCGGAGGCGTTCCTCGGCGGCGCAATGGCCCTGGATGCCGACCGTGCCCGGCAGGTTGTGGCGCAGATTGCCGCGCAGATGGACAAAACGGTTGAGGAGACCGCGCTGGGGATTATCCGCATTGTTGTCGCCAACATGGAGGCGGCCGTACGCGTAATCACGGTTGAGCGGGGTATCGATCAGCGGCAGTGTACGCTGGTCGCCTTTGGGGGCGCGGGGCCGCTGCACGCCTGCGAACTGGCGGATGTCCTCAGCATGCCGCGCGTGCTCATCCCGACGACGCCGGGGGTGCTTTCGGCCCTGGGTATGCTGGCCGCCGATATCCTCAAGGACTATGTGCATACCCTGATGCTGCCCGCCGACGCCGCGCAGGAACAGGTGACGGTCCTCTTTGGCGAACTGGAGTCACAGGGCCGCGCTGATCTGCAGCAGGAGGGCTTCGCACCCGAGCAGATTACGCTTGAGCATTTTCTCGATCTGCGCTACCAGGGGCAGTCATACGAACTGATGATCCCCTATGCTGCTGCGGTTGCGGAAGCCGTCGAGCGTTTCCACGCGGCCCATGCGCAGCGCTTTGGTTACAGTAGTCCGGGCGAGCCAGTCCAGGTGGTAAATGTGCGACTCAAGGCCCACGCGGCGGCGATACGTCCCGAACTGGCGCGGCGCGAACTGGATACCACCGCGACCGCCACGCCCACGCGCACGCAGCCAGTCGTCTTCGCCGGGCCTGCCGGGGCCGAGCAGTACGACACGCCGATCTATGCGCGAGATACGCTGGTGCCGGGCGTCACGCTGATCGGCCCGGCTGTGATTACGCAGTATGACACCACAACGGTGATCCCACCGGGCTGGCACGCATGGATCGATACGGTCAGCAACCTGATTGCCGAACCAGTTGTAAAGGAGCAGAACGATGCCTGACGCGCACCGGCCCACGGTTGATCCGGTCAGCCTGGAGATCTTCCGCAGCGCGCTGATTGCGATTGCCGAGGAGATGGGCGCCGTTCTGACGCGCACCAGCTATTCGCCCAATATCAAAGAGCGCCGCGACTTCTCCTGCGCGCTGTTTGATCCGCAGGGGCGGCTGCTGGCCCAGGCCGCCCACATCCCGGTGCATCTGGGCGCGATGCCCGACTCGGTCGCCGCCGCGCTACACGCCTTTAACGAACTCGCGCCGGGGGATGTGGTGGTGCTGAATGATCCCTTCCTCGGCGGCTCACATCTGCCGGACATTACCATGATTGCGCCAATTTATGTGCAGGCTGCGGATGCGCAAATGCTCGTCGGGTATGCCGCCAGCCGCGCGCATCATGCCGATGTCGGTGGTATGTCGCCGGGCTCGATGCCGATGGCGACCGAACTCTACCAGGAGGGGCTGATTATCCCGCCAACGAAGATCTGGCGCAGGGGTGAGGTTGACGAAGCGGTGCTAAACCTGATCCTGCGCAATGTGCGCACACCGGGAGAGCGGCGGGGCGATCTGCTGGCGCAGATTGCCACCAACCGCGTGGCCGGCTGGCGCATGCAGGAGCTGATTGACCGCTGGGGACAGGCGCTGGTGGAAGCACACAGCGCCGAACTGCTGGCCTACACCGAGCGTATCACCCGCGCGACTATCGCGGCGATTCCTGATGGTCGCTACAGCTTTACCGATCAGCTTGACGATGATGGCGTGAGTGACACGCCGGTAGCAATCACGGTCACGGTGACGGTTGATGGCAGCGATCTGACGGTCGATTTTAGCGGGAGTGCGGCGCAGGTGCGAGGCAATGTCAACACCGTCGCCGCCGTCACCCGGTCCGCCGTCTACTACGTCGTGCGCTGCCTGATGCCCGACGATGCGCCGATGAACCATGGCACATTCCGGCCCGTCACCGTGATCGCGCCCGAAGGCACGGTTGTAAATGCGCGCCCTCCGGCAGCCGTGGCGCAGGGCAATGTCGAAACCTCGCAGCGTATTACGGATGTGGTGCTGGGAGCACTGGCACAGGCGCTCCCGGAGGTGATCCCGGCAGCCAGCCAGGGTACGATGAACAATCTCACCGCCGGCGGGATCGATCCGCGTACCGGCCGGCCCTTCGCCTACTACGAGACGATGGGCGGTGGTATGGGCGCGCGGCCTGGCCTCGATGGGTTATCCGGGATGCATACGCACATGAGCAACACCCTGAATACGCCGATAGAAGCATTTGAGTTTGCCTACCCGATGCGGATTACGGCCTACCGCTTGCGGAGCGGCTCCGGTGGTGCGGGGAAGCAGCGCGGCGGAGATGGCCTGGAGCGCGAAATCACCTTTGAGGTGCCGACCGATGTCACGCTGTTGACAGAGCGGCGGCGCTACCCGCCCTATGGTCTGCAGGGCGGCGCGGCGGGTGCGCCTGGCGTGAATCGCCTGCTGCACAACGATGAAGAAACCGAACTGCGCGGGAAGGTGCGCTTTCGGGCGGAACCCGGCGACCGCCTGACGATTGCCTCACCCGGCGGCGGTGGCTGGGGCCAGGCGGATGCGGAGGAAGATGCACGATAAAGGAAGAGGGCGGGGCGAAAAGATATTTCGCCCCTCTACCGTTTTTGTGTCACTCGTTGCCCTCGGTCTCGGTCTCCGGCAGGAGCGACGGTAGCGCAAACCGCAGCACCCGATTGCTGTTGCGGTCGGCCACATAGACCTGTCCGCCGGGGCCAACTGCAACCCCGCTGGGTGAGTTGAGCGACGCCAGATCTTCACCGCGCCCACCCCAGCGCAGGATGACTTCACCCCGCAGGTTAGCGGCTACGATCCGATTCTGAAGCGGTACGCTGACGTAGATCTCCCCATCCGGGCTGACGGCGATGGACGGATCTTCGTAGGTGTTGGCCTGCCAGCCGCCGACGTCCCAGGTGGCAATGGGCAGCGCAATCTCCCGCTCATCGTCGGCGGGCTGGAAGATCTGCACCCGGCCATTCCAGGTATCGGCGACATAGATCCGGCCGGCGCGGTCAACCGCCACGCCGGTTGGCTCATTGAACTGCCCGGCCTCCGTCCCGGCCGAACCGAACTGGTAGAGATACTCGCCCTCATCGTCCGTGACCACAACCCGCTTGTTGCCGGTATCGGCGATGTAGACATTGCCCTGCGCATCTACCGCCACCCCGCGCGGCCCGTAAAAGCTCAACGGGTTTTCGGCATTGCCCTCGGCGGTGCCGCCCGTATCGGTAAAGCGGCGACCGTCAAGTGTTTCATCACCGCTGCCCCAGGTCGCCAGCCACTCGCCGGTCGAACTGAGCTTCACAATGCGCGCATTCCAGGTATCGGCAACGTAGATATTGCCGGCACTGTCAACGGTCACGCCGCGCGGCTCGTAAAACTGATCTTCACCGCTGCCCTGGCTGCCGATGGAGCGGATCAGTTCACCGTCAACATCAAAGACCTGAATGCGATGGTTTAACGTATCCGCCACATACACATTTCCCCGGCGATCCGTTGCCAGTCCCACCGGACTGGACAACTCTTCCGGCCCACCGATAACCTGGTTTGCCAGCAGGCGCAGGTTGCCGCTGCTCACGCTGCTGCCGGTCGCTGTGGTAATCTCATCAGCACCGCTGACCAGATCCTGGCGCAACCAGACTTCCATCTCGCGCGCACCGGGCTGCAATGGTGACGGCAAATCCCGGTAGAGCACAAAGTTCCACAGCGTTTCGCGGTTCTGCGGGTTGAGGGGCCAGGTTAGCGGTCCCCAGGGCGCATGCAGTTCCTCCGAGAGATCGCGGTCACACCCTTTGGGGCCGGGTTGGGTATAGTCCTCGCTACGCATCCATGAGTTGAAGTAGAACTTCTTATACCCGGCACTCTGCGGTGAACATTTATCGCCCTCCGGAAACCACCAGTTAAACACACCGCCCTCGCCATAGGGCCGCACATATGCCTCGCGCAGCACCTCGCGCACCTCCAGGGTGACGTGCGGTTTGCTCAACATCACGACCGGCGCTAACCCGGTTGAGCCATCCGGCATCTCGACCTCCAGGCTGGTGAGACTGGGATTATCCCGGAACTCGCTGCCATTGCGCCAGACCAGCCGTTGGAAGTCGCGCAGATACCACTGCAGCGGCCATGCCAGCGAACCTTCGCCCTCCGCATTGCCACTGTCAATAATAATCGGCATCGTCAGGCCGCCCGCCACATCCTCATCTGAGCGCTGATTGCGGGTCAGGTTGATCGCAATTTCGCGGATGTCTTCGACATATCGGGGAACATCGGGCGCGGTCTGCGTATAGACGAGCAGTTCAATCGGCGTATCCGGGTGCCGGTAGACCGCCATCCAGGTGGCGCGGATCATGTACAGACCAAGCACGCCGGCAATGGTCAACCCACTCAGGCTAAGAACAATCCCCACACCCAGCCGTTGCGCCAGAGTCAGCAGTGCAAAGAGCAGGCCACCTGCCAGCAGCAGCGGCACCATGCCCTGCAGGACGCTACTCTGTCCTACCAACCCGCCCGTCTGCGGATCAAACCGCCAGAGCGCCACACCAAGGAAGGTGAAGAGCAGCAGCAGTGCCGGTGGCACCAGCAGTGCCCAGCGCTGATCCGGCAATTCCCGCCATCTGATCTTGCGCACCAGCCGTCCCAAAGTCCAGGCTGCCACCAGATTGCCCGGTAGTGACATATGCACCAGCAGCCAGGGCATCTTCTCGCCGGCCCAGGAGAAGAGCACAATTGAGTTAAAGTACCAGAAGACCAGTAGGATGGGAAAGAGCGTCTGCGTCACGGCGGCGTAGGACGGCTCGGACCGAGCGGCGTCCGCACTGTGTCGCGTATCCGGCGTGTTGGTAACGGTCGTTGCTATCCTGTCACCGCGCATCCAGGGTTTGACATCCTGCGTTTGAATGTCCCCATCGCCCGGATCCGGCGGCCCGGCAGGATCACCATCGCTCACTTGCGGCGCATCGCCGACTGTCGGCTCACCAGTAATGCGCGGTCGTCGTCGGCCAAAGAGATAGATCGCCGCGCCAACGCCGGTAAGGACACCCAGCGGCTCGTAGAGCGGCAGTTGCATCAAATAGTAGTACCAGGGCTGATCGCCCCGGGCAAAATCGTGCTGGCTGCCGAGCCAGTAGGCCAGACCGGCATAGAGCCCATCGATTGCACCGCGCGGGTAAGCAAAAAAGGTACTGTAGAGCACCAGGTAGATCCCACCCAGAATACCCAGCGCAATCCAGAGCGTTGCCCGATCTTCCTGCCAGAGCGCTTTGAAGCGTGGAATGACCACCGGACGCGGATCCCAGACGCGCATCGAGAGCCAGGCCAGCAGCAGCGCCGCCGCAACCAGAAAAGCCTTCTCACCCAGGTGCAACCCCTCACCAACGGGCAGCGCCAGATCCACCTGTCGCCCCAGTAGAACGATAACCGCGCCCACACCGATCAGGATGAGTAGTCCCCGGTTAAGTTGTTTCTGGAACCCGAGTTCAACGATGAGCCGCACAAGCATGAAAATACCAAAGATAAAGAAGAGAATGTAATAGAGTTCATGCGTGGCAATAGCCAGCGCCAGGCTTGCCGCCAGCAAGTAGAGATACCGGGCGCGTCCGGTATCAATAAAGCGGAAAATGCCGATCACCATCCAGAGTTCCCACAGCACCATCAGCCCATCGTGACGCGCAAAGCGGGTGAAGTAGAGCAGCGAGGGCGAGAAGCCCAGCAGCACCGCCGCAATCAGCGCGCCGCGTCGTCCCAGATAGGGCCGTAACATCCAACTGGAGGCAACCATGCCAATCCCGGCCAGTGCCATCGGCAACCGCGCCTGGAAATCGCCATCGCCGAACAGAAAGTATGATAGGAGACTAAACACATACAGCGACGGTCCATGGTACACCGGGTCATAGCAGTAGGTCGCTGACCGGCCACCATTGGCACACAGGAAATCGCCGCTGCCGGTATAAAAGCGCCAGCTTGTCCAGGCATGAATCGCTTCATCGTGGTGCATAGCCATGTTGCCCAGGCCCCAGAGGTGGGCAATCACGCTGAGAAAGACCACGACGACATACGCCACCACCTCCAGGTTGACGCGCGACAGGTCAAATGCACGATCCAGAACTGAGCGCTGCGGTGAGCGCGGAAATGTTTCTACGGCCATAACTGCCTCGTTAATTGCGTAATCTATAATTCTGGGTAATCTGTAATCCGTAATTCATGGACTACGGACGACTGTTCAACTCGGCTCCGGTTCCCAGGCCAATCTGATCGGCCAGCACCGGGCGTACAGCAAGGACAAAATCGGTGGAACCCAGGCGGGCATTTGTATCCCGATACATCAAAAAGTCCCACAAATGCACAACGGTTTCATCGGCAAACGGCGCGCGTAGGGCCTGTGCCAGCAGCGAAACCTGATCAAGCGGAGCGGTGCGCCAGTGATCACTCTCACCCAGGTTGTATATCTCCCCTTCGGGGAACCACCAGCGTAGCGGTAACTGTTGCAACCGGAAATCTTGCAGATACTCGCTATTCTCCGGATTGCGGCTAATATTTTCTTGCAGCATAAACACTGCCTGGATCTCTTCACCCGGGGGAGCGGTCAGGCGCGGTTCGACCCGGCTCGCGTTGGGAAAATCACGGAAATACCACTGCCAGACCGTTTCGTTATCATACAGAATGGGAATATCCAGGCCGCCGCCTCTACGCCGCGATGCCTCCTCCAGCCGTCGTACCACGCGCATCACATCGGGCGATGTCTGCGTGTAGATCAGCATCTCGCGGGGTGTATCACCGCTGAGGTAGGTCAGACGATAAGCATTGCGGATGGTGTAGGCGCTACCCAGGAGCGTCATGCACAGCGCCAGCATACTGAGCGACCAGCGCCGGTTCCGGTACATACCGGCCGCTGCAACCAGCAACCCCCAGAGCACCAGCACAATTGACGGGATGATCCAGCCCGGTATAGCAATCTCGGTGTCGGCGTTGACATAGGTTGTCATTAACACAAAACCCAACCCGGCAACCGCGATGAAAACGCCAATAAAGAGCGGTGGCGTAATCCGGTTGAAGCGCTCCTCAAGCGTAGCATGACCGGACACGTCTGCGTCAGTCGCCGCGCCGTCGGTTGCCGTCCAGATGCCGCGCAACACGCGCCCGCAGGCCCAGGCCCCCAGCAGCACCATCGGCAGCGCCACATGGATGCTCAACCAGGGCATCTTCTCCCCGGCCCAGGAGTAGATCCCAAACGCGCCGAGTACCCACCACGCCAGGAAGAGCGGCGTGAAGAGTTGCTGCCCTTTGCGCTGCACCAGATCTTTCCCAACCAGGATCAGACCAATGGTTGCCCAGAACAGTAACAGCGGCTCATAGATAATGAGCAAAACGAGATAGTAATAGGGCGGCTGTCCGCCGCGCTCAACATTATGTTGCGCCAGCCAGTAGAGCAGCGACCCGGTCGTGCCGGTGACAACGCCGAGGATATTTGTCAGAAAGGCGGTGAAGAGTAGCGCATAGATTGTAAAAAAGAGCCCCAGTGCTACCAACCAGCGCCGGTCAGCAGTCAGGCCGGCAAAAGTATCCAGCACCATTGTGCTATCGCCGCTACGCGCCCGCTGCCATGCCGTCTGACCATCCGCGCCCGTGCGCCACCAGATCAGCCAGAGCAGCAAGCCGGAACTACCCAGCAGCAGCGCAATCCCCGTCAAAATCGCGGGATGCCCAAAGAAGAGCCAGAGGTCGGCAACATAACTGCTGATATTTGCCGGGAGCCCCTGCCCACCATTGTTGTCGGGCTGGTTGCGGATACGCAGTGCATAGGCATTATCTGACGTTTCCAGCGGATACCAGCCAAACAGCGGGCCGGGAGTATACTCCATCCGCCCCGTCTCCGGGTCACGCGTCGCGGTGTGCGACCCATCGACCTGCGCCGTGCCGGGCAGAATAAACACCAGCAGCGCCAGCGCAACGGCTAACCCGCCCAGGATTGCCAGGCCGGGCCGGTACACCCGCCAGAGCAGCAGCAGCACCAGCGGTGTCCCGATCAGCAACAGAAAGAGATAGCTAGTTTCCTGGTTGGTCAGCATCAGGCCAAACGCCGCCGCACCCAGGTAGAGCCAGCCGGCCTGGCGCGTGCCGGCATAGCGCACAATCGCCACAACCACCAGCATCTCAAAGACAACCGAGTAAATATCGTGGCGAATAAAGCGCCCGACATAGAGAAATGCGGGTGAGATAAGCAGATAGACCGCAGCCATCAGCGCCGCCGGCCGCCCCAGTTCCCGCCGGAGGAGCAGCGGCAGCAGCGTAAGCACCGTCCCGAACAGCGCTGCCCCCAGACGCGCGGTAAAGTCACTATCGCCAAACAAAAAGTAGATCAGCGCGCCAAAATAGTAGAGAAAGGGACCATGCAGCAACGGATCGTGAATGTACCCCTGGCCGGTATAAATCCGCCATGAATAGAATGCATGCAGCGTTTCATCATGGTGGAGTGCGCGATCACCTAACCCCCACAGGTGTGCCAGCAGGGAAATGATACCGAGCAAAAGATACGCCCCGGACTCGACGGTGAGAAATGTTCCGCGTGGCGCGCGCTCGGCCAGGCGGACGGTTGGGCCGGTCTGCGGTTCGGCGGTAGTAGTGGATGGTGGTGTTGGTACTTCAAGCGTTGACATCGCACCTCATGTGCGGTTGATGGACAGAACGGTAAGCCGGGTTACGGATGACCATAACATTTTTGCTCCGCCCTGTGCCATACACCCTACGACGTTATATCGCGCCAGAGGGCGCGATTGACCGCAGGCATTGTACACGATTCGTAAGGTAGGAGCAAGGAAAAGTGAGGGGTTTTTTGTTGCCGTTGCGATATCGGATCAGAACGTTTCTCGTAAGTGGAGCATGCGATAATGCGGTGTAAGTGGCAGATATTGCCATTGGAAGCCAGATGCTACCGGGGCATAAACGTAAAAGTACGGCTGCCGACCGGCAGCCGTAAACGGGAGAGGTACGGCATAAGAACATTGCAGCGTGGTGAAGTCTATCACGGTGAATGCCGCGCTGACCGTGACTGCCGTCAGCATACCACAGAAGCGGGCATCCTGCATCGGCGTTAAGTCGGATTAATCGCTCCGTCATTTGGTTGACGCACGAACATATCGACGTACGAACAATGTGAGGTAGGGACTACCGGGACGTAAGAGAGATGTACTATTGATACTACTGTTTGTCGTGTACTATTGTAAAAGTGTACTACGAAATATCCTTCCGGGCAGGGCCGTGCCTGTTATAGTTGCTCCGTTGTTCCCACAGGTACGGCTTTTGCCAATCTTCATCTGCATGCGCTCATTCACCACGTTACGCGGTGGGCGTTCAAACCTGCTAGAGGCGATATCCGCTTCGGCGGAGGAGACGGCGTACCTCGTGCAATTCACAGGAGTTACGCTGTCGGTTCCAAACCAGGCATCTGCCTGGACAAACGGCCCGATTTGCCTCCGGCAGGGCGGAAGAACCCATCCTTTTTCCACAAACATGTTGCACATCGTGCAACATGTTTGTGGAAAAAGATCAAAAGTACCATGCTGCCGCAGGCGAAATACACCGTTATTGGAAGCAAACGGCCTGTTTGCACGCGCACCGCGTAAGTCGTGTAATTCACACGAGTACGCGGTCACTGATCCGGCAGAGCATTTCGCCTCCGGCAGGGCGGAAGAAGCCAGATCTTATTCACAAAAAATTCACTGTGTGAATCTTTTTGTGAATAAAGATCAAAAGTACCATGCTGCCGCAGGCGATTCTGCCATTCACCGGGTGAAACGCCCGATTTGATGAACCACCGCGTAACGCGTGTAGTTCAGGTAATTCCCTCGTATGGCCCCAGGAATGTCGGGAGTGGGCGGGTAATATGCACCTGCCAGAGTGCCTTGAGTGTCGCCAGAAATTCACGCATGGTGTAGAAACTGACCACTTTTGAAGAATAGGCTTCCCAATCCGGGGTGCCCAGGCCCACCGCATCAATGCCCAGGTGCCGGCAGGTATAGACGGCACGCGGCAGATGAAATTGCTGCGTAATCAGCACTGCCTGCTCCACGCCAAAAATGACGCGGGCGCGGTAGCAGCTCTCGTAGGTGCTAAATCCGGCATAGTCGAGCGTAATATCGCCGGCAGGTACGCCCCGGTCTTCGGCATACTGCTGCATAGCGGCCACTTCGTTGTACTCCACCTGGCTGTTATCACCCGTCATCAAGATTTTGCGTACGCGGCCCATCTGATAGAGCTGAACGGCGGTCTGCACCCGGTCCGCCAGCATCGGGGAGGGCGTTCCGTCCCGCCGCACCCCCGCGCCAAAGACCAGGGCAACCGGTTCGGCGGGTACCTCGGCGGGATCGGTATAGCGATGGGGACTCGTGCTTGCGGCGACGTAAGCGATCAGGGCCGGTGGTCCGGCAACGGCGCTGACCAGCAGAATCAGGGCGATACGCCGCCAGCGTCGGTAGTAGTTGCGCATGGCTGCTCCTGGGATGGTTCCAGGGTTAATATCCTCGTTGTATGCTGTTCTACCTGTGTACGGCTCCAGAGCAGTGGATGGTAGCCGCCGGTGCGCCACGATTGGCTCATATCGCTATAGTGGCGGCTGCCCGGATGTCCGCTCTGTCCACTGGATAAGACGCCCAGACTGCGGTCCCAGTTGCTAAGATCGCAGATCTGGCGGTACGACGGCGCGGTATAGGCGGGAACAGCAGGCGCGTCGCGTGGCACAAATCCCATCGAGACGGTATCCAGGTCGCCGCCGGTCGGCCAGGGCCCCCGGTTGAAGATCGGTGCCAGTGCGGGAACATTTCCTAACGCGTGGCGCAACAGCAGACGGTGCTGCCGTCCATACTGCCAGGTACGCGGGTTTTTCCCCATGCTCTGACGCAGTTCCCGGACGGTGATGGACATGCATTCGCGTAGAATGCCGTTCCAGGTGCGCCCGGCTCCCAGCCAGGCATCATGGCGCTCGGCTCCCTCGGCCGTGCTGATGCGTGCAAGGATATCCGGCAGGGTGCGCGCCAGGTAGGTATTGCCGGGCAGCATGCTGAACAACCCCAGGCCGGTCGATGCGCTGAACAACTCCTGTACATCCGCATAGGCATGCCGCTCCAGATGGTATCGCAGGGTTGTGTAGATCGTCGCGCCAACACTCGTCGGTGTCAGTTCGCCATCCCACGCGTGCAGCAATGCCTGCGCCTGTCGCTCCAGCGGATCATCGAGTGGCAGATCGGCCACCAGCCGGGCCAGTTCACGCCCCGGCTGACTGAACTGATCCTGCTGGATGCGGGCAAAACTCTGGAGATCATGGTGGGGCGTTGCCTCCAGCAGTTCGCGGATACGCACTGCTCGGTAGCCGTTCAGCCATTCACCCTGCAACGCGGACTGGTAGGCGTAGCTCGCGCCGGCAATCCGGTTGTTGGCATTCAGCACCAGCCCCTCCGGCGGATCATAGGCGGCGGGCAGTTCCGCTGTCGGAATATAGCCGGTCCACTCGTAGGCGCCATCCCAGCCGGGTACGGGCAGCCGTCCATCACCCTGCGCGCGCAACGGCACATTGCCCCCAAGCGCATAGCCGTAATGTCCATGCACATCGGCATACACAAAATTCTGCGGCGGTGCATCCCAGAGCGCCAGGGCAGCCCGAAACGCCTCCCAGTTCTGCGCCTGATTAATCTGCAAAATTGCCTGCAGAATGTGACTCGGCTCAAGCGCGGTCCAGCGCAGGGCCAGATCTTCGGAAGGATGCAGGGGGCTATCCGGGGCCGCAATAGACGAGATAACCGGGCCGTGACGGGTGATCCGCACCTCCTCGACCACTGGTTGCGGCTGCCCCTTGACCAGGATCTCTTCCCGGACCAGCTCGGCCTGCTCCCAACCATCCTGCCAGGCATAGCGCAACGGATCATCAGGGTGGAAGCGTTCAATGTAGAGATCCTGCACATCGAGCATGCTGTTGGTGATGCTCCAGGCGATTGCCGCATTATGCCCGATCAGCACGCCCGGCACACCGGGGAATGTCACCCCGGCGACCGCATAGTCACCACCCTCCAGGTGCGCCTCGTACCAGAGCGACGGCAGTGTCAGGCTGAGATGTGGGTCGCCGGCAAGCAGGGGTTGCCCCGTTGCCGTGCGGCTGCCGCCAACCGTCCAGGCGTTGCTGCCTTGCGCCAATCCGGGGTTATGCAAAAAAGGCGCAGCCTCAGCGGCCGCCCGTAGCGCCTCCTCACCGATATGTTCGCTGAAACTGATGCCGGCCGGAACGGTTATCGGATGATTGTCCGGGTAGCGCGGCAGCAGTTCCGCCGCCCGCTCCGCACCGACGGTCGCCACAATCCGGGCATTCAGCAGTTCGCTCGTCCAGTTACCGGACAGGGTCAGAGCGAGGACTTTGCCCCACACCAGGATATCGGCAATCTCCCAGGGGCGGGGCGTATGGCGTACCAGGCGAAACTCCAGCGGCAGCCGGCTACCTGGTGTCTCCAGAAAAGTATTGATCCCCTGGACATAGGCGGTAAGAACCTGGCGCGTCGGCGCATCCAGGCATTCCACCTCGCGCTGCGTAATCCGGCTAAACCCCAGCACGCGCACAAAGCGGTCGGAACTCAGGGCAATCGGACCAAACAGTTCCGCCAGTTGTCCATGCGCCGTGCGGCGGTTGAGTTCCATCTGCCAGAGGCGATCCTGGGCATGCACATAACCGAGAGCCAGAAAGAGGTCATCGTTGTTTGCGGCATAAATATGGGGGATGCCCCAGCGGTCGCGCCGTACCTCCACCGACGCATGCAACCCGGGCAGGCGCAGTGTGCCTGATGTGCGCGGCAGGGAGCGGCGTAACACTGCCAGCGTACCCAGGCCCGCCAGCGCTCCCAGCCCGGCCATACCCGCCAGCGCTCCCCCAACGATTCGTCCCGCCCGTGCCCTGTTCATCATACGTCGCTCTCCATAAACATCGCAACTATTGAAGGTCTGCCAGGAATGCGGCCTATTGTAGCGTTCAGATGAGGGGACTGTCAATCTGGATACGTGGTTTCGGGTTGCAAAATCAGCATCGTCACACCACACACCACTATAATTTATGATATGTTTTGGACCACTTCCGGAAGTATGGCGTCTTCGTTAGCGTGACCAAGAGCAACGAGGTTTCTACAGCGGTCCTGTTTCCCGCCGGCTACCAGAAGTCTGTGCGCAAGGCCGTCCACGCAGAATTCACGGCAGCAGATGTCTTTGATAACCTCATTGTTCTTGACGAGAAAACCGACATCGATCTGCCGGATGCTACACTGCGCGTTACGCCCGATGCAGATGAAGCCGGCAAACCCCTGGAGTTACTCATACCCGAACCCGGCTTGTAAACAATCCGGCGTCCCGGCGCAAGTTGACATCCCCCCCGATTTCGGGTATCTTACCCCAAAGCTATGTTTTGTCTCACACGAAATTCCATCCTGGCGGTACAACGCCCATGAAACAGTTACTCCTGCCCCCGGACCTGCTGGCCGATTTGCAGCAGGTTGACCGTATTGTGTTGCAGCGGGTGCAATCCCATGCCGCCGTGATCACCGTGGCCGGGCAGCATCTACTCAACTCGGGCGGCAAGCGGCTACGCGCGGCGCTAACGCTGGTAGCGGCTCAGCTTGGTACCTACAACCTGGAACGCGTGCTGCATGCGGCAACTGCTGTCGAAGTTATTCATGCGGCCTCGCTGGTGCATGATGACCTGGTAGACGAAGCCGAGCGCCGCCGGGGTACGGTAACGGTGCATGCCAACTGGGATCATGGCGTTGCGCTGATGGTGGGCGATTACCTCTTCGCCATTGCTGCCGGTGAGATGGCGCTGGCCCCCGACTCCCGCATTATCACCTACCTCTCCGAAGCAGTTATGACCATCTGTGAAGGTGAACTGGCCCCGGTGATGCGTGTCACTCCGCTGGAAACTGCCCTGGAACAGTATCACTATAAAATCGGCTCAAAAACGGCGGCGCTGTTTGCGGCGGCCTGCAAGTGTGGGATCGCCAGTGGCGGCGGTTCCTCGGAACAGATCGATGCACTGGGACAGTTTGGCTACGATCTCGGTCTGGCATTTCAGATTGTGGACGACATTCTCGACTTTACCGGCGATGAAACCGTTCTGGGCAAACCGGCCGGGAGTGACCTGCGCCAGGGCATCATTACGCTTCCCCTGATTTATGCCGTTGATGCCGGTGGCGGCGCCGATCTGGCCGCAGTGATTGATATACAGGATGAGTCCCGTATTGCCTGGGCGATTGCCGAGGTGCAGCGCCTGGGAATTGATCGGGCGCAGGTCGAGGCGCGACGCCTGGTGGAGCGCGCCCTGAACTACCTCGCCCCTTTCCCCGACAGTCCCGCGCGCCGGATGCTTGGCACAATCACCGAGTTTGTGCTGGAGCGAGAACAGTAGGCGTAGTGCGCAGAGAACACACAGCCACCCCGCCTTTATCCCTCGGTCGCCAGTACCATCATCGGTTTACCGAATAGTCCTATGTATGTTCCCGGCCTGACATGCTATAGTCGATAGAGATTATTGTAGTACGTTGTTTACATGCGATCAGGAGACTTCAACCATGTCCACAACGCTGACCAATTCTGTCTCGGTTGAATTGCTCACTGAGCAGGGCATTGCGGCGCTCAAAGCCGGCGATAAGCGACGAGCCGCTGAACTGTTGAACGAGGCTGTCCAGATTGATCCCCATAACGAGCGGGCCTGGCTCTGGTTATCCGGGGCGGTTACGGATAATGCGGAACGGCGCCACTGCCTGGAGTGGGTGCTGGCAATCAACCCCGAAAATAGCGCGGCGCAGCGTGGCCTGGCGGCCCTCCCAGCGAATACACCCGTGCAAACACATGCGGATACCCCAAAGTCGGTGTCGGCGTCTATGCTAACTCCTGCCCCCAGCGATTCTACGCCGGTGCAAGATATGCCGAATATGAAAATGCCGCCGAAAGCAGTAGCAGCATCAGCCACGGACGAAACCCAACCGGGGATGCGTACACCACGGGCAGATGGCTCCGTGCTGCGGGCATTGTCGAGTGCCGTTCCACAACCGGCGCGTCCTGCTCATGATGCGGTCGGACCGGAAGCCGCCGTCACCTGTCGTTGTGGCCAGACCTACCACCTGCGCGATGAGTTTATGGGCCGGACTATAACCTGCCCGGAGTGCCACGAGGAACTACGCGTCCTGTCGGATATGGTGCGCCGGCAGACCGACAGCGCATTTGACCGGGATAAATTTCTGCTACGCCAGAAGCATCTCTCACTCTCGGAAAAGTATTATATCTGGGATGAACAAGATCGCCCTATTCTCTTTATCGAACGCCCACGGCATCTGCTGCGGAATCTGGGGGCTACGCTGGCTGCAGGTGCGGTCGGCATGTTGGTAGTGACGGGGTTTATCGCTCTGGGAACTATCATTCAGGTGGAAGTGCTGAGTATCCTTATCACCCTGTTCGGGGTTGCCGTCTTTCTTCCAATTAGCCTGTTTATCTATCTTTCGCTTGCCCAAAAGCGGCATATCACCTTCTATCGGGATGATAGTCGGCAGGAGCCGTTGCTCCAGATCTTGCAAGATCAGAAGCTCTACTTTATCACGGCATCGTACACCGTGAACGATGCCCAGGGTGAAGTTATCGCCTGCCTGCGCAAGAATCATCTCTACGATATCTTCCGCAAGCACTGGCACTGCCATGCGCCGGATGGCTCGTTGATCTGCACGGCGAAGGAAGACTCGATTGTGCTGTCGCTGCTGCGGCGTGTCCTGAACAGTAACCTGTTTGGTCTTTTGCGCACCAATTTTATTATTATAGCCGGGCCGGAGGCGCACCACGTTGGTGAATTCAATCGTAAGTTTACCATCCTGGACCGCTACGTATTGGATATGAGCTATGATGCGCGCCGGATAATTGACCGCCGCGTTGCGCTGGCCCTGGGCGTCATGCTTGATACCGGCGAACGGCGCTAGAACAAGGGACAGGGGATAGGGGACAGGGAAGAGGTTGCAAGTCACCTACTGATGCACTTGACTTGCATATTCGGTTGTTGCACACCTTCAGAGCAGTTCACAGAGTGCCGCTTCATGAACTTTGAGAAATAGTCCGGATATGAAATGACCGGGAGTCCCGGCTTCAGTCGGTGGGATGCCTGCCGGGGCCATAGCCTCCCGGCATTGCGGCATATGCAGGCGTGCGGCCTGCTCCGGCCGTGACTCACCGCAGGATCGGCTTCATCTGAGTGCAAGCCTGGTCCGGCTAAAGCCGGAATTCCTGAAGATCGATATCGGGATTAATTCTTCAAAGTTCATCAAACGGTTCCAGACCAGCACAACCACTCGAAAGCGGCACCTCACGGACTACGGATTACAGACTACGGACTACGGATTCTGCGGTGGCAGCACAAACCACCAGTCGCGCACCAGCCAGATTAGCCCGATCATCCCGGCCAGCAAGAGGACAAAGCGCAGATCGCCCCAGCGCGGTCGCCGGCGATGGCGCGGCAACACCATATGCGAACTGACCCAGTAGAGTGTCACCGTGAGTAGCGCATAAAAGAGCAGGGTTGCGCGGTAGATGGGCAGTACCAGCGGGCCATTCGGTCCATAATGCACGACACCGATGGAAAGTTGATTAATCAGCGGAAGATTCAACACATCGCCGCCCAGAAACATGCCACTGCCGGCATCCGGGGTGATCGTGACAATCGAGATCAGGGCGCTGAACGGGTTGAGATAGAGCAGTTGGGGCGGGATGGCCTGCCCGGTGGGCGCGTTGAAATAGCTCCAGAGAACACTCGCCATTGTAGTTGTGCCAATCAGCAATAGGATAAACACGTAACTCAGCACGGTTGCCTGGGAAGTACGCCGTACCAATGCCGAGCAGAACATGCCGATGGTTCCATAGGTAATCGCCGTAACCAGCAGCAGCAGCAGCGTCTTGACCATATCTTTGGGCGCAACACCGCCAAACATCAGTACCACGCTAAACACCGGGATCGATGCAAAAATCAGCAGAAAGATATAGCTCAACGCGGCGACCAGTTTCCCCCACAGAATACGCGCCGGTCGCAGCGGCGTTGCCAGCAGCATCTCGTAGGTCAGTTGTTCCCGCTCGCCACTGATCGCGCCGCTGGTCATTGCCGGCGCGAGAAAGACCATCAGCAACACCGCGCAGAGGGCCAACCCGCTAAACAGCGACTGCCCCACCTGGAAGCTCAAGACCATGCCCCCGAAGCTCGCCTGGCGCAGCATAAGCAGATAAATGCCATATCCCGCCACCGCCATCGCTACCAGAAACAGCGTCAGGATGGCGTAGGGCCGCACGCCGCGCATGCGAATGCGCACCTCTTTAACGATGATCGGATTGAGTTGCGGCGGGAATAATCGGACAGCCTTCATTACGTTACCTCGGTCAATCGCAGGAAGAGGTGTTCCAGGTCTTCGGCCTGCATATGGTAGTCACTGATGGGAATGCCCTGGACCAGCAGATGGGCCAGTAGCGCCGCCTGCTGCTCTTCGTTTGCCTGGCGCAGTTCGACATACAGCAAGTGGACATCGGCTTCGTCGCGCCGGACCTGGACAACCTCCGGGAGGTTTGCGGCCGGTTGCAGGTCGCGTACCAGTGCCTCGGCTTGTTCGGCTGCGCGTAGCACACGGATGCGCAGGGTATTCCCACCCTGCAACTGGCGGCGTACCGCGTCCACCGTGCCACTGACCACCATCCGCCCCGAGTCGATAATGCCAATCTCAGTACAGATCTCGGCCAGTTCGCTGAGAATGTGTGAACTGAGAAAGATCGTCTTCTCCATATCGCGCAGCGTGCGCAGGAGTTCGCGCAGTTCGACGCGGGCGCGCGGGTCCAGGCCGCTGGCGGGCTCGTCCAGCAGGAGGATCGGCGGGTCGTGGACGAGCGCATGCGCCAGGCAGAGGCGCTGCTGCATGCCCCGCGAGAGGCTCTGTACAAATGCCTCCCGTTTGGCGGTCAGATCAACCAGATCGAGCAACTGATCCACCGTGGATTGCCGCCGCTTGCCACCCAGACCATAGCAGCGGGCAAAAAAGTCCAGGTATTCCCAGACGCGCAGGTCATCATACACACCAAAGAAGTCGGGCATATACCCGACCAGATGCTGCCCTGCGCCGCCATCAGCGCGCAACCGCTCCCCCATCAGGCGAATCTCGCCGCCGGTCGGCTCCAGCAGACCGGCCAGCAGGCGCAGTGTGGTGGTCTTCCCGGCGCCATTCGGCCCGATAAAGCCATAGATGCTGCCGCGCGCCACCTGCAGGTTCAGGTTGTCCAGGGCCAGGGTTTTGCCATAGCGCCGGGTCAGGTTAACCGTCTCAATTGCATTTGTCATAGGTATAGGTTATGGATTATGAACAGTGCTTCATACATCTAGCAATCCTAGGTTTGTCGTAGTGCCGCCTTCAGGCGGTTGGGGGCGAATCCCGAAAAATCAGTTTCCAACGGCGGAAGATTCCCATGCTTTTTCACAAAAATGTTGCACTTTGTGCAACATTTTTGTGAAAAAGCTAAAAAGTGTACCATGCTGCCGCAGGCGCATCTGGCTTCCATCGGGTCAAACGTTCGGTTTGAACACCCGCCGCATAAGTCCTGTACTTTAGGATTGCCAGATAAACTATCCCTCGGTATCCGGCATCGTTCCCGCCAACGCCGCATCAATGATCATACAGCCGGGAGCATTCTGCATACCGACTTCACCGTTGATGCGCAGCCGAATCTCACCCCGGTTGCTAAGAAAACCTGCCGGCTGCTCCAGGATCAGCGGCTGGGCATTCACCGGCTGCGTCTTCCACTCTCCGGCGTTCCAATCGAACAGTTCCACACGAATATCAGCGGGCCATGGTCCATCAGCCAGCGGGATCAGCGTAATCTGCTCCGGCTGGAGCCCGGCCAGTTCGGGTGGTAGCCGCAGGGTTTCGATCACTGTTTGCCCAAACAGGGTAAAGCCAATGCCCTGGCTGCCCATACACTGGCTCTCCGGGTCGGCCTCGATTCGGCGTTCCATCCAGCCCTGCCCCAACGTAAGCTCCTGGCTGGTAACGTGCAATCGGGGGTTGAAGGTAATCAGAGACAACTGTTGGCGGGCCACCCGCTGATCGACCACATCAACCGCAAGCAGGGACTGATCGGCCCAGGCCAGCAGCATGGGCTGGGCATTGCGCGTGGTCGGACCGTAGGAGTAGAGTGCATCCAGCAGACCGGCACGCAGTTGCTTATCCGGCGGGAGTGGTTGAGCGCGTGACTTTTGCATCCGGTCCATCTCATCACCATAGATCAGGTAACTCAATGGAGTGTGGCCCTCAAAGTTGTTGTGTGAACTTGCCGTGTCAAGCGTCAACTCGGCCTGCTGCTCTTCCCCCGGCGCCAGATCACCCAGATGGGCCACCTGGTCGCCCTGGATCAGTACAACATCACGAAGCGGTAGATCGCCAACATTACGAACTTCGCCGGCCAACTTCGTGCCATCCAGCGTAACCTGTGCGGTGACACTCTGATACGGGCGCAGTTCATCGGCCATAACTGCGCGCATCGACCACTGCGGCACCTCCAGGTTGGTTGCCTGTGCGCCGGATACCCCCGGCAGCGACTGATCTTGCAGGAAAACACCGCTCTGGCTACCCTGACTGGTATCCCACGGCCCTTGCAGCGAAATGGGACGCAGCAGTGCCGACCGGGATGTTTCCAGGGTGTAGCTCCGGCGCTCCGGGGAGAAAACACCAACAAACGAGCGCACACGCGCAATATCCCCCGCCGAATCGGTGTGCAGCGGCTCAACCAGGGAAATCTGGTTCAGCACCACATCGCCCCCACGTTTTGCATAGCCTATACCATAGGCAACCAGGGCAAAAATGATCGTGAGCGCGGGAACGACAATCCAACCGAGTGCCTGATGATCCAGTTTGCGCAGCAGCAGGTAGGTTACTGGTCCAACCAGCACGATATAGGTCAGCAGCAGTAGTCCCAGGGTTGCCAGTGCGGGCAACTCCAGGGCCGGCAGACGTGTTAGTGAGGTGGCAACGTTGCCTTCGGTAAACATGTCGATATTGGGGTTGGTCGGCCCGAAGCCAACCGGCAGATTCTGCCGTTGGCGTAGCAGGTTGCTCCAGAAGCGCTGCTCGTCCGCAACGTTATCCAGGCCGGGTACATTCAGTGCTGCGGCAAAAAAGGTGACACTCCCGGCCCCCGCCGGTCGCTCAACCAGCAGCGGCAGATCGCCAACCGGGTTGATCCCGGTAACGGGCAGGATGCGTGCTCCCGCAACTGGTTCGACCTGAGTCAGGGAGAGCGTTCCCAGGTCAGCGGCAGCGTCGCCCAGCAGGGTGGTGGCGGCTACCGGTTCCTGCCCCAGCACCTGAACCGGCTGAAGCTCCGGGGGTAAGCCCGCCAGCGTTTGCTCAGCGCCCGGGCCACCGGCGACCACCAGATGCCCGCCGCGCAGTACCCACTCTCGTAGCGCCGTCTGTGCTTTTTCATTCATGGAGTGGGTCGGCACATCGTTCATTACCAGTGTATCAAACATTGCCAGTCCCAGCGCATGGTCGGGCAGGTCGGCCGGATCGAGCGATACATTCACGACGCGGGCATCATGGGCTAACTGATCGGGGAGGCGGACACTGGTGCCTTCCCCGGTCAGCACAGCGACCATATGAACCCGGCTGTTTTGCGGATCAAGCGTCACCTGCTGCTGTGCCAACGTTGATGCCTGGTCAATCACGGGCGCTCCCTGTCGTACCAGATGCACCGTCATCCGGCGTGCGGAGTTGGATACAAATACATAGACCGTCACGGTTTTGCGCGCACCATTGGGGAGATCAAGCGTCGTACCAAAGGTAGCGCTGGCGCGGGTGGTGATACGCACTTCGGCGGCTATGTCGCTGCTGTCGTTCTGCACGGTCACATGCACGGGCAGCCAGCTTCCCGGCCGATAGACGCTGCCAAAGGCGGGTCGCGCATCAAGGGTGATCCCGGCGATGGTTTCAAGCGGTGGTGTGTCCGTATCGGGTTCGGACGTCGGAATGGACCCGATCTTCGCGTGCTGTTGGGCAGCGGTATCCAGCGCCGGGGCAAGCATAAGTGCAACGACCCAGGCAAGGATAAAGCCCAACAGCATGGATTTTCGGCGATGCTGAACCACAGCCAACGCTCCTTTGTGCGTTTCCTATCCTTACTTTGCTTAAGGGAAACATACGCAGCCAGGGCGTTCTATCGCGCCTGACCGATGTGATGGAGGGATATGGATCGTGGCCTGCCGGCGGCACGACACCTGGATATCCTGAGATAGTGCGTATGTCCTGTTATGAAGTTATGACGACGGAGGTACGGTGTAAGTTCCCACTATTCAGTATAGCAGTGCCGGTGCGCGTGGCTAAATGATGCGAAGATGATAGGGGACTGATTATCGTATGGTATGTGATGGCAGGGGGTAGCCATGCTGCCGTCCTGTGCCGATCTGCCGGCGGCGAAAGTTACCCGTTCGTAAAAGACCGCGTTACGCGGTCGGTTCCAAATCCGGTTGTTGCCGGGATGAACGGCGAATCGCGCCGGCGGCCGCATGAGCCGTTCCGTTCTTTATTTTGGAATGGTTTGGCCGAAGGCGAAACCATTCCAAAATAAAGAACGGACGACCACGTAATGCGTGTCGGATCATTGCGCTATCAGATAGTCATGCTGCGGGGAAGGAAGCTATTAAGCGTATCATCCATGACAATCTGTCTGTACGACGATGTATATAGAAAAAACAGGTACACAAACAACAAACACGTTGCCGGGTAGCAATGCAACCGGTGTGTTTTGTTCTTTCTGGCTTTGTTCGATCTTCTTTAAAAGCGCGGGAGCAGTCAGCGCCGGCGCCGCATGCGCTCCACATCGTCGGTGCGTACCAGAACGGGCGCTTCGGCATAGCGTGCCTGAACCAGACGACCGATAATGAGCAGAACCAGCAGCAGCGCGCAGATAAACGCAATTGTCATGGGCATAGCCAGCTTCCTTTCAAGGTGTCTAGAGTTTTACGACAACCAGATAGCCATCACAGGCTTCTCCTACAGTATAACGATTTTTTAGCGAGTCGTCCATAAAAAGTAGGTAGAATCGGCAAAATTGGTGCAGCAGTTGTGCATGTTTGATGTAAACGTCACTCGATTGGTATCAGTTGCATGCTCATGATAGAATAGCAACCTGCCGGAAGCGTACCATGTCGTACCGTATCAGGAGCAGAGAAGGGGCCATGACTGCACAGACGAACCGCGAAGCGTTCATACCCTATCGTCGCAGTGACCTGATCGAACTCTGTATCGATGATGGGCAATTGCCGAATGATGATGTTCAGAAGTTCCGCGACTTCTGTGAGATCCTCACGGCCTACTATCATGTCAAATCGCAGCGTACCCTTGAGGTGCTGAAGGATAGCTTTGCTCCGTTCAATCCTGATGCCGATACCCGGACGCGGGTGGCGCCGACGGCCCAACAGTCCGCCGCGCTGGAGCAGCGTCTGGTGCAGGCATTTGCGACTGTCCTGCAGCGGGCGAACTACTCTGCACTGTCGCCGGAAGATCTTCAGGGAGCCTTTGCCGGGGAGTCGCTGATTCCGCTCAAGACACGGATTGATTTTGATGACTATGCCCATATGGTGTTTTACTACCGAGGCGATAATTTCAAAACGGTGCAGGTAAAGCGCTGGTTTCGGCAGCAGGAGGTTGTCGTAGATAACTTTGAGCGGGTGGCGCTACTGCTCCGGTTCAAAGATGCGGATTACTTTGCAGCCAAAAAGCAGCAGGTCGCGGATCTCAACTTTACGCCGGGAAAGATGTATCTCTACCTCTACAAGAATGTGCCACGCTACGACCTCGAACTGCTCTTCCCGAATGTCCAGGTGAGTATGAACTGGCTTGACCGGCTGCTGGTGCTGGGTCCGGCGATTGGTGCAGCCGTGCCGCTGCTGCTGCGGGTGCTGCCTAGTCTGCTGCTGATCATCGGTGTAATTCTGCTGGTGATCTTCGGGGCCGAGTTTCCCGGTCGCCTGGGGTTGGAGATCGATGATGCCGCCGCGCAGAATATCTTCCCGGTGTTGATTGCTACCATGTCCATCGGGATGGCGCTGGGTGGGTTTGCCGCAAAGCAATATTCGACCTACAAAAATAAGCGGCTCAAGTTTCTCAAGCGTATCACCGATACGCTCTTCTTCAAAAATCTGGTGACCAATCAGGGCGTGTTGTACACACTGGTCGATGCAGCCGAGGAAGAGGAGTGTAAAGAGATTATCCTGGTCTACTACCACCTGCTGGTTGCCGGGCAACCCCTGACGCGTGACCGGTTGGATCGGCAGATTGAGCAGTGGATGGAGCAGACCTGGGATACCCGGATTGACTTTGATATTGATAAGACGCTTGCCAATCTTACGGCGTTGCGGGTGTCCGCTGCCGGGGCGGACGATGTGGCGGCGCTGGTGCAGGTCGATGCGGCGGGCGCGTACCAGGCGCGGTCCCTGGATACGGCCCGGGTGGTCATCGATTATGTGTGGGATAACATTTTTCAGTATGCCGCAACCGGCGTGGCGGAGTTTGCCCCGGCGTTGATGGAGAGGACGGAATCCTGAGATGCGTGTTGCGATTGTTCACGACTATCTCAACCAGTATGGGGGAGCCGAGCGGGTGCTGGAGGCGCTACATACCCTCTACCCCGATGCTCCGGTCTATACCTCGATCTTTGATCCGGACGTTATGCCCGCGTTTTACCGGACCTGGGATGTACGTACTTCGTTTATGCAGCAGTTGCCGGGTTGGAGAAAGCACTTCCGGCGCTATTTTCTGCTCTACCCCAGCGCGTTTGAGTATTTTGACCTGAGCGCCTATGATCTGATCCTGAGCAGCAGCAGCGCGTATGCCAAGGGCGTGATTCCGCGTCCGGGAGCGGTACATATCTGCTACTGCCACACGCCGATGCGCTTTGCCTGGCGTACCGGGGATTACGTCGAGCGTGAGGCGATCAGTGGTCCGCAGGCAGCTATCTTGCCCTTCCTACTGACCTATGTTAGACTCTGGGACGTTGTCACCACCGCGCGGGTTGATGCATTTGTCTCGAACTCACACGAGGTGGCGGGGCGGATTGCACGCTACTACGGGCGGAATGCGCTGGTCATCCCGCCGCCGGTGGAGTTGTTCCCGTTCCAGGATCGTCCCGCCGAGGAGTTTTACCTGGCGGGTGGGCGGCTTATTCCCTACAAGCGGCTCTGTCTGGCCGTCGAAGCGTTTAATGCGCTGGGGTTGCCGCTGAAGATTTTTGGCGATGGCCGCGACCGGAGCAGCCTGCAGGCGATGGCCGGACCGAATATTGAGTTTGTGGGCCGGGTCAACGAGCAGCAGCGGCGCGAGTTGTTTGCCCGCTGCCGGGCTTTTGTTTTTCCAGGGATGGAAGATTTTGGCATTACACCGCTCGAAGCCATGGCTGCCGGCCGGCCGGTGATTGCCTACGCCGGCGGGGGCGCGCTCGAGACCGTGATCGAGGGTGTCACCGGGCGCTTCTTCTACCAGCAGAACGCGGCGGCGCTGGCGGCAGCGGTTGCTCTCTCGCGCTGTGATAACTATGATGCCCACACGATCCGGCGGCATGCGGAGCGGTTTGGGCAGACGGTCTTTTTAGAGCGGATGCAGGCATATATCGAATCTGTCATCCATGGCAAAAAGATCGAGATGAGCAACGGTAAGCTGCCCGCAAACGTCTGAATTAGCAGGTAGAGTTTTGAGTTTTAAGTTCTGAGTTCTAAGTTCTGAGTTCTCAGTTTTCTGGTTCCTGGTTCTAAAATTATGCAACTACGATACTATTTTTCTATCTTACGGCGTTTCTGGATGTTGACGATCCTGCTGCCGCTGATTGTCGGTGCGCTGAGCCTGCTACTGCTGTCGCGGCAACCGGTGCAATATGGCGCAAACGCGCGTGTTCTGGTGACGCAGATGCCCTGGCAGCAAGATCCGGCGGCAACCGATCTGCCGGATTTTAATTTGCAATACTCCTGGTCAAGTTCTGAATATATTGTTGATGACCTGCCGCAGGTGGTTCGTAGCGCGGCATTTGCGCAGGATGTCAGCGCGTGGGCCGATGAGCAGGGCTATGACATTGCGCCGGAGGTGGTCCAGGGGAGCCTGAGCAGCGAGACGCTCCACCGCTCGGTGACATTCTCCGCCGTGACGAGCAATCCCGAAACGGCCGTGGCGCTGCTGCGCGGGGTTATCGCGGTCCTGCAGGAAAATGGCCTGGAATATTGGAACCGGCCTACCCCTGTCGGCAATGGTTTGAGTGTAGCAGTGCTTGATCCGCCGGGATCGGCGGTGCCACTGGGCAGCAACCGCGATATTATCATTGATGTGGCGCTGCGGATGGTGCTGGCGCTGGCCGCCGGTGTCGGTGTGGCCCTGCTGCTGCACTATCTGGATGATACGCTGCGGGATGCCAATCAGGTCGAGGATCAGATGGGGCTCCCGGTAGTCGGGATGATCCCCCGCGAGTAGGGCGCGTCCCTACCGCAGAACCATGAAGAGGGAACCGGAATGCAACTGCAAGACTATATCGCCGTCCTGACCAAGCGCTGGTGGGTGATTGGGTTGACGGTGTTTGCGGCGACGGTGGCCGCATATGGCGTGAGTAAGCTACAGCCACAGATCTACCGCGCGCAGACGGTCTACCTGGCGATTGCGAATCGGCCCGACAATGGGTTGAATATTGTGCTGCGCAATACGATGAACAGCTACCGCGAATTGGTGCTCCAGCCTGATGCGCTGAGCCAGATCAGCCGGCAATTGCAACTGGATGTGAGCGGCGAGCGGTTGATGCAGGATGTCTTTGTGCAGCCGCGCCCCGATGACCAGAAGATCGTGATCGAGGTCGATCATGCCTTTCAGCCGCAGGCGATGACCATTGCCGGAGCGGTGGGTCAGCGGCTGGAGGAAGAGGTCAACCGGATCAACGCGGGTCTGGAGGGAACTGACCGGATCAATGTTACGCAGATCCAGAGCCCGCGCATTATCAGCGTCAGCCCCAATACGCGGATCAATGTGCTGGCCGGGGCGATCCTGGGGTTGGTGGTCGGCGTGCTGCTGGCTTTTGTGCTAGAATTTCTGGACGATACGCTCAAGACAAGCGCCGATGTCGAACGTTTTGTGGGGGTCACGACCCTGGGGAGTATTCCAACCGTAGAACAGTGATCCGTCGCGCACAAACCGTCCTACACCTACGGGATACGGGATACGGATGCGCTTCTGTGCGTCCCTACCGGCAAATTCACCCGTGAGCGCTACGGGATACGGGATACGAACTACGGGATACAAACTACGGACTACTGAAATCGAGGTCGAGTCGTGTCAAACAATGGCACTCAGTCTACATCAACCCTGATCGCCCTGCGCGATCCCCGCTCGCCGGCAGCCGAAGCCTACCGGACGTTGCGGACCAATATCCAGTTCTCCAGCCTGGATAAGCCGTTGCATACGCTGCTCTTTACCAGCACCGGCCCGGACGAGGGCAAGAGCACCACGCTGGCAAACCTGGCCGTCACGATGGCCCAGGCCGAGCAGCGCGTCATCCTGGTTGACTGCGATTTGCGTCGTCCTACGCTGCATACGCTCTTCGGCCTGTCGAATGAGACCGGGTTGACCAGCGCCATCCTGCAACCGGATGAGGCAGTGCTGCCGCTTCAGGAGACGAGTGTGGCGGGGTTGCGGTTGCTACCCAGCGGCCCACTCCCGCCGCGGCCCGCCGATCTGCTGGGCTCCCGCCGCATGGAGGCGCTCATTGCTCGCCTGCGCGCCGAGGCCGATATGGTGCTGTTTGATACGCCCCCGGTGATCGCCGTTACCGATGCGGCGGTGCTGGCGACCCGCCTCGATGGGGTGTTGCTGGTGCTCCAGGCCGGGAAGACCCGCCGCGACCGGGCGCGCGAAGCCCGGCGCTTGCTGGAGAAGGTTAAGGCCAATATCGTTGGCGTGGTACTCAACAACGCGAAGCAAGAAGTCGGGTATGGATATTATACTTAACGGTCAGGGGTCAGGGGGCCGGGGTTAGCACTGAACGGATTAACCTCGTCATCCCAATATTATGATTGATCTTCACTGCCATATTCTGCACGATATTGATGACGGCCCGGAGACGCTGGAGGCGTCGCTGGGAATGGCACGCATGGCGGTTGAGGATGGTATTACAATTGTCGCCGCCACGCCCCATGGTCGCAGTAGTTCGAGCGTAAGTCGGCGCTACAGTGTTGACCGACTGCATACGCGCCTGAACGAGTTGCGGTCGGCTCTGGCGCAGGAGCGACTGCCGCTCAAACTGATCGCCGGGACCGAGATCTTCTTTGAGGGCGATCTGCCGGATCGCCTCAAGGCCGGGGAGTTGCTCACGTATGGCACTAGCCAGACCGTGCTGATCGAGTTTCCGGGGAACATCCTCCCGGCGGCGCTTGAGCAGGGTATTTTTGCGGTGCAACTGGCGGGCTACCGGGTGCTGGTGGCGCACCCTGAACGGATCAAAGCCGTCCAGAAAGATCCCAATGTCCTGATCCCGCTGATCGAGCGCGGCGCGTTGATGCAACTGACCGCCGATGCGCTGTTGGGCAGCCAGGGCGATAAAATGCAGCAGTTGTGCGAGACGCTACTCACGCACGGGATGGCGCATGTGCTGGCCTCCGACGCGCATGGCCCCCATGTCCAGCGATTGCCACAGCTCTCGGCGGCACATCAGCGGGCTACCGAGTTACTCGGCAAGAAAGTTGCCGATACTCTGGTCCGGCAGACCCCGGCGGCGCTCCTGGTGGATCGGATGCCGGATCTGCCGGAGCCGCAGCGGGTCGAGTCCCGGCGCTGGTTCTGGTAAGCGGTGGATCACTCACGAAACCAGCGCTCGTTCAACCGGGTAAAAAAGTCCTCCGCGCGCAGTTCCTCCAGGGCGCGGTTGATCTCGGCCTGCAGTTGGAACGCCTCCGGCGGGATGGCCAGCACGTAGGGTAACGACGTAAGCGCGGTAGCAATCCGCAAACCAGGTTGGCTCTGCACGGCGATCAGGGCGGCGACATTGTCGGTAATCACGGCATCCAGCCGGCCCTGCCGCAGATCGGCCAGCGCCTGCGCTACTTCCTCGTACGAGGAGTCGCGGAGCAGGCCATTCTCGGCGGCCTCCAGGCGGCGGGCATAGGCATCACCCGCGCTGCCCAGGGCCACGCCCACCCGCTGCCCGGCCAGGTCATCCGTCCCCGCGATAGTCGCATCCTCGCGCACCACCAGCACCAGTCCGGCATCAAAATAAAAGGTGGAGAAACGCGCCCGGTAGCTCAGTTCCGGGGCGTAGGGCAGCGCGGCGGCGATCATATCGGCCTTGCCGCTGGTCAGTGAGTCGTAGAGTGCATCGAAGCCGGTCGGTACAAACGTGACCTCCAGCCCCAGTTTGGTCGCCACCGCCCGCGCCAGTTCTACATCGTAGCCGACCAGTTCCCCGTTCTGCTCATCGGCGAAGGGGCGAAAGCCCACATCCGTGGCAACCCGCAACGTACCGCGCAACTGGATCGCCGTCCAGGTCGGATCAAGCGGGGTAATGGCGAACCGGCCGCCAAACTGCGCGCTCCCGGCAACACCCCCGTAGAGCAGCAGAATCAGTACGGCAATAATATCGAGGGTTCGGCGTGACATGGGTTATGCGAGCAGATCCTGATATTCGGGATGCTTCTCGATATAGCCCTTGACAAAGGGGCAGCGCGCGACAACGGTCAGTCCCTGCGTGCGGGCATGCTCCAGCGCAGTCCGGGCCAGCTTCGCGGCGATGCCCTGGCCGCGCAGTTGCTCCGGCACCTCGGTATGGGTGTAGGTGATGCGCTCTCCCGACTGCTCGTATGCGAGTTGCGCCAGATGCTGGTCAACCCGTGCCTCAAAGCGCTGCGCCGCCGGGTTGTTCTCAATCGTCAGGTTGTCTGGGTCCATATTCATGGGAATGCCTTTCTGAAATAATGTTCTCTATATGGTAAGCTAACAAGAAGCATACCAGCAGATCATTGAACGACGATCAGCCCCGTGGTTTGATCGCCATATGTCCGACGTGTTTTGTGCTCTGTTCTTTGGTTCTCTGTTCTCTATCATGATACCGCAGAAAGGAGACGTAGTGTTCAAGCGATTCCTGGCTCCCAGGATACTCTGGGTGAGCCTCTACGTGGCGTTTATCACCGCCGGTTGTCTCCCGTTACTCTCGAACTCAGCCGCGTCATCGGTACCATCTGCCACCAGTGCGCCGGATACGCCGGTTCCCGCTACCACGTCGGCCACGCCAACCCCGACTTCCGGCGCGGCGGCCGATGAAGCTACGTCGCCGTTTTCCGTGCTGGTCTTCTCGAAGACGGCCGGGTTTCGCCACGATTCTATTCCCGCCGGGATTGCGCTGATCGAGGAGTTGGGGAGCGCATTGCAGTTTAACGTCACGGCGACCGAAGATGCCACCCGCTTTACCGATGAGTCGCTGGCGGCATACCAGGTGGTCATCTTCCTCAACACAACGGGGGATCTGCTCAACGCCGAGCAGGAAGCCGCCTTTGAGCGATTTATTCAGCAGGGCGGCGGGTTTGTCGGCATTCACGCGGCCAGCGATACCGAGTATGACTGGCCCTGGTATGGCGGCCTCGTTGGAGCCTACTTCGCCGGCCACCCGGCCATCCAGCCGGCGACACTGTACGTAACCGATCCGACCCACCGCTCAACGCGCGGGCTGCCCGCCGCGTGGAACCGCACCGATGAGTGGTATAACTTTCGTGACCAGCCCGGGTCGGAGGTGAACATTCTGGTCAATCTGGATGAGGAGAGCTATGAGGGCGGCACGATGGGCGCGAACCATCCGCTCTCCTGGTACCAGGTTTACGATGGCGGGCGCTCCTGGTACACCGCGATGGGCCATACCAGCGCAAGCTATGCCGAGCCGCTGTTCCGTGATCATGTCGCCGGGGGGATTTTGTGGGCCGCCGGGCGGACGGAGCAGGTATCGACGATGTTGCCCATCGTGATGCGTTGACATAATGTCTCTGGCTACAAACGGCTTTTCCGTTGGGAGTCCCGGCTTTCGCCGGTGGCATGCCAGCCGGGACAGGGCCGACTGCCGGGAACGCCGTATCCGGCTGATGAACCTGGAGAAAATAGTCCGGATACGAATAACCGGGAGTCCCGGCTTAGCCGGAATAACCGGGAGTCCCGGCTTTCGCCGGTGGGATACCTGCCGGGACAGCGGCATGCTGCTGGGAACGCCGTATCTGGCCGAAGCCGGGTCTCCTGAACGGCGAGATCTGGATGAAACATTCAAATTCATTCGCCGATGTGCGGCCGTATCCGGCTGAAGCCGGGACTCCAGACCAGTGATGGCTTCGGGGGTGATTCATGTACTTAGCGCATAGGCGATGCCGGCCTGTAGCGTGGTGTGAGTAACAATATGCCCCAGGTCAATGCCGAGATCAACCAGCGTCTGGGCCACCGCCGGCTGCATTCCGGTCAGCACCATGCGTGCGCCGATCAGGTTAACCGCCTGGGCTGCGCGGATGAGCGTATCGGCGACCTGGGTGTCGATCACCTTGATGCCGGTGATGTCGAGGATGGCAAGCCGGGCCTGCCGGGTTGCCACACCTTCCAGCAGGGTTTCGAGCATCTGCTGTGAGCGTTGGGTATCAACCGTACCGATGAGCGGCAGCATAACCGCGCTGTCTGTGAGCGGAATCAGCGGCGTCGAGACTTCCCGCAGGGTGGCTTGCTGCGTCTCGATAATTTGCTGTTGCAGGGCGGCGCGTTCGGCTTCCGAGCGTTTGATGTCGGTAATGTCTGTCGAAATGCCGCCGACGGCATACAGCGTACCCTGCGTGTCGTAGAGCGGAAACTTGATCGCCAGGTAAGTACGCATCTGCCCGTCGCGGTGCGGAATCTCTTCTTCGCGGGCGATTGTCTCCCCGGTCTCAATGATGCGTTGATCATTTTGGCGAAACTGATCGGCGGTTTCCACCGCAAAGAGCTCGTGGGGCGTTTTCCCCAGGACGGTTTCCGCCGGGCGACCCAGGACGGTCTCGCAGTAGCAGCGGTTGATCAGCAGGAAGTGCCCTTCGAGGTCGCGGGCAAAGACCAGCGAGGGTGTGTTATCGATCAGCGACTGGAACATCATGCGGCTCTGGATCAACCGTTCCGCCTGCTGCTGCTGTTCTGCCGCCCGTCTGCGTAGCTCTTCCGCATGCTGCGCCTGAAGTGCTCTGTTGGCCTCTTCCAGATCGGTGAGCCGCTGGTACAATCGGGCAATTTCCGCCTGCAAGTCTGGGGTGTGTGGGGCAGTCTGTGTCATCGCTTGCGTCTCCTGGGTCTGGTGACAACGTCAATGTCGATCCGCTGTGCTGCCGGCTACAGCGAATGTTTGCTACAAGCATACCAGACATGGTAGCTGTTTTGCAACATGCAAATGTAGATCAACCTGGGGCGGTTTAACGTTTATTATTCTCAGGTCCCAGCCGAAACAGCGTGGCATAGTCCGTGCCCCAGACATACTCCGCTCCCAGCGCGGAGGCATCGTCGGCGCTCCCGATAATGTAGACCTGCCGGTCAGGGTAGCGTGCTTGAATGCGCTCCTGCCAGGAGATATCTTCCAGTTCGACAATATCTACCCAGACATCGGGACGCCGGCCTTCAATCAGGCGCAAGTAGTGCAGGATCGTCCCCTGCTCCCAGCGGGTCAGCACCACGGCATCCGGTGCAACCTCCGCCAGCACACCCTCACCAAAGGTACGGAAGAGCCACTGGTCGGCCTTGTTGCCGTAGGGCAGCCGGGTCTGGCCCCACCCCAGCGTTAGCAGCAGGCAGCCTACTAAAAGGATGCGGGATGCGGGATGTGGGATGTGGGATGTGCGATTCTCGGTCAGCAGTAGTTTCACCCGCTCGGCCAGCGCCGTTGCGCCGATGCCGATCCAGCAGGCCCAGGGCAGGAGTAGTGGCAGTGTAAACACGGGCGCGTCCTGGACCGCCGGACCCAGGCTGGCAAAGTAGAGCGCGGTGATACCGGCAACCCAGGCGCTACCCAGCCACAGCCAGAGCGGCCGCCGGAGCAGGCTGTAGCCTCCCAGCACCCCCAGCGTGACGCCCAGCGGCCCAAACTCAAACTGTAACCGCTCCCACAGCGTGAGCGCGGTCTGAAGGAGTGTACGCGGTCCCGGCGGATCAAAGACGCCGCTGCGCAGTGTACCGCCGGTCAGGTGGGCCAGCGCCGCGCCCCAGCCGGTCGGCGCGCCCCAGAAATACGCCTGTGGCAACCCATGATCGGTGCCCGCGAACGGTCCCAGGCGGGCATACTGCACCAGCACAAACAGCCAGGGCGTCAGCCCGAGCAGTCCCGCCAGCCCAAGCCGGACGAGAAACCATGCCTGGCGGCGCAGCCGTGTCACCGCGTTGCGCATCTGCTCTGCCGGCGCTGCCGTGCCGGTACTCAGGAGCAGTGGGAGCAGGCCAAAAACCAGCAGCAGTGGTGCGCCGGTAAAGGCAAAGGAGGCGTGATGACTGACACCCAGGCCCGTCACCAACGCTGCCGCGTAGAGGTAGCGGGGGTTAAGGGTTGGGGATTGGGGATTAGGGATTGGCGACTGGGGATTGGCGACTGGGGAAGCCGGGGAATGAATTTCCGGACTCTCTTGATTTCGCGGAGCATTAACCCCCACGCTACCCATGCCACTCATGCTCTTTTTTTGATCGTGCGCATGCCAGAGCAATAGCGCCAGCAGGGTCAGTAGCAGCGTGTTGAGGGTGTAGACCTCCGCAATTGTTGAGAGATGCCAGAGCCCTGGTGCAACCGTCAGCGCCGTCGCCGCAATCAGCGCTGCCGGCATGCTCCCGGTGACGCGCAGTAGCAGCAGCGCCAGCAGCGCCACCGTTCCCGCCCCCGCCAGGGACGCGACCAGGGTCACGCGGTGCGCGATGTCACCTACCGGCAGCAGGGTTGCCAGCTTGCCTAGCAGAATGTAGAGCGGGTAGCCCGTGGGATGGGGAATGCCCAGCAGCGGCGCGGCAAACTGGAACTCGCCGCTATCCCCAGAGAGCACGCTGGGTGCTGCCGTGTGCGCATACAGCCAGAATGCACCAGTAAATGTCACCAGCAGCAGCAGGGGCGCCTTGAGCAACGTGACGGTCTGTTGGCGCTGAAGCAGGTGTGACCGGATCATACTTCGTGTCCCAGGAGCCATGTGAACTGCCGCATTGACATGTTGGAAGGCATGTGCTTAAAGGCAAAATTGCGCAACCCGACGGCCAGAGGATGCTCCAACTGGGCAATCCGGCCAACCCGCCAGGACTGCCGGACAATAGCATTGGCCCGGTTGATCCGCCGCGCTTCATAGGCGCGTAACCCGGCATCGCCGCTGCTGCCGGCGTGCAGACCGGCGGCCAGGGCTACCGCATCTTCCAGCGCCTGGCAGGCTCCCTGGCCCAGATTGGGCGTCATCGCGTGGGCCGCGTCACCCAGCAGCGTTACCCGTCCCTGGCCCCAGCGCTTGAGCGGTTGCAAGTCATAGATGTCATTGTGCAGGATCGCTGTCGCTTCGGTTGCTGCGATAACGGCGGGGATCGGATCATGCCGGCCGCGAAAGCGCCGCAGGAGTTCTGCCTTATGCCCGTCGGGTGCCGCAGCGCTGCCGGCGGGCGCATTTCGGGTGGCAAACCAGTAGACGCGCTCCTGGTTGAGCGGTGCAATGCCAAAGCGTGTACCTCGTCCCCAGGTTTCGCCGAGCAGCAACTGGTCGTGCGTAAAATGGGCGACGCCGCGCCACGCCGTGTAGCCCGCATAGCGCAGCGGTTGCTCGCCAAAGAGCTGCGTGCGCATGGCCGATCTTATTCCGTCCGCGCCGATCAGCAGATCCCCGCGCACTGATTGTCCATCCGCAAACTGCGCCGTGACGCCCTCGGCATCCTGCACAAAGCCGGTACACTCCCATCCCAGGCGGAGTACATCCGGGGCCAGGGCCGCGCGCAGGAGTGTCTGCAGGTCAGCGCGATGGATAACAATCGTTGGCGCGCCAAAGGTCTGTTCCAGGGTAGATGCGGAGAGTTGCACCAGCGGGGTGCCGTCCCAGGCGCGTATGCCGGCACTACCGTTGGGCACTCCCATAGCGCGGAGCGGCTTTCCCAGGCCGAGTTTGTCGAGTGCCTTCACCGCGTTCGGCCAGAGGGACAGACCCGCGCCAACCTCGTGCAATTCCGGTGTGCGTTCAAAGACGGTGACAGCGAGGCCAAGCTGTTGCAGGGCAATGGCGGCTGCCAGCCCGCCAATCCCGCCGCCGATGATAAGAATATGCATGCTTTCGCTCATGGCAATCCTCCCATGCCTACAGCGGCTGGAGCGCCGGGATGTGCAAGCGCCCCTTCATTGCCGTTGTCAGCAGGCGACCCGCCGGCTTGAATCCGGCCAGCGGACCATCGGGGCCAGGTTGGAGTTGCCAGGCGACCCGCGCAAAGCGTGCATCGATCTCGCTCGACAGCAGCGAAACCCCTTCGTCGGTCGGCACCAGAACGGGCAGGCGGGTCCGGATCGGCCAGAAACGTGCATTCAGCGGTGCCCGGTTGATGGCGCAAACCAGCCGTGCGCCATCCCAGACACGAACGCCGGCTTCGGGTGGCTCCAGGTTCCACTCAAAGCGCCAGAGCTGCTTGGGCAGATGCCAGATCTCGTGGCCGCCGCGTTGCGACCGAGAGTTGTCTACGGCGATGTGGGTCACGTAGGAAGCGATGCGCACGCCATAGCGTACCAGGACGGTCGCAATCAGTTCGCTGTACTCGAGGGTGGAACCGGCACCGTAGCGGGCAATTGCCAGTTGCCCAAAGGCGCGACTACCGGGGAGTTTGAGCAACTTCAGGGGTGGCGGCACCAGCCCCTCAACGGCGCTACTCTGCACGAGGAACGAGGCGGCCAGCGCACTGCCCCACAGCGTCCAGGGTGGGGGCGGATAGCCGCGCGTGAGTGTGGTTGTCGGTTCGGCGTGGTTAGCCATCACGGTCCTTCATGTCCTTCAGTCCCGCGCGGCGCAGGGCGGCTGCCAGCGGACTCTCGTCCGCATCACCCTCGGATTCTTCGGTTGAGTAGACCGGCCCGCTGTCCGGGGGCGGCGAGGGTGTATCCGCGATCACCTCATCCGCCTCCCAGTCGAGCGCCAGATTCTCCGCACCGGCCAGGGCGATAATATCATCGACGCTGAAGCGCAGCAGATCAATCCGCTGGTCATCCTGTCGGCACGCGGCAATGCTCTCGACCGGGTGGATCTCCGGCTGGGCTGCCGGCACTTCGTCCAGGGTGAGTGGTGGGGTGCGGGGCGCTTCGGGACCGGCCATTAATGTGGCAACCTCGGCGGCAGTGGGAATACCGGTGTCTACCAGCAGGATCGTAGTATAAACTTTTGGATAGAGCAGACGCAGGATGGCGCGTGTCTCCTGGAGTTGGCCCGCTGCACGGCGCAGGCTGCCCGCCGTCCGGCTGGCCTTGATTTCAAACACCCAGGCGTTACGATCACCGAGAACCAGGGCATCCAGTTCGCGGTATTTGGTGGCGGCACGCTTGCCCCGGCGCTCTTCGTACTCCAGGATGCGCCGCTCCGTAAGCGGAAGCTGATCCGCCAGCCAGTCGCGTAGCGCCGCCTCCGCCTGACCGCCAAAGATGTCCCGCCGGCGGGGGGGGCGCATAGCGCGCTGGTTTTGCCGTTGCAAAATAAACTGGGCAACAAAAGCCCGGTAGCGCTGATCATCGGCGGTGATCAACCGGGGACGGGCATAGCGCATCTGCGTCATACTCCCCTCCTTCCTCTACTGTTCTTCCTGGTTCTGCCGGCCAAGTTCTGCCGAGCGGCGGTAAGCGGCCCAGACGCCATCGCTCAACGTGGTGCGCAGGCCGCCCCGCTCCATGGCGCTCAGAGCGGCGGCGGTGGTGCCACCCGGCGAGGTGACGGCATTGCGCAGTTGGGCCGGGTGCAGGCCGCTCTGCTGCGCATACTGCACCGTGCCAAGCATCGTTTGCGTCACCAGGGTTTCGGCGATATGCCGGGGGAAGCCGATATGCACCCCGGCATCGATCATGGCCTCCAGTATCAGGAAGAAGTAGGCCGGGCCACTGCCGCTCAACGCCGTCGCCATGTCCAGGTAGTGCTCATCATCCACAAACAGTTCCTGCCCCAGCGCGCTCAGGACCATCTGCGCCCATGCGCGTTGTTGCGCATTAACCGCGGCTGCCGCAGTCCAGACGGTCATGCCCGCGCCGATCTGGGCGGGGGTGTTGGGGATCGCCCGCACTACGGCCAGATGATCCAGCCCATCCATAAAGGTTGCAAGTGGCGCACCGGCAATAATCGAGATGCAGAGCGCGTCAGGCCGCAGGGTACCGCGCAGTTGGGGTAACACGGCGGGCAGCATCTGGGGCTTGATCGCCAGAATGACCACCTGTCCCCAGCGCGCGGCTTCTCCATTCTGATCCGTCAGATTAATCCGGTAATCTACTTGTAATGTCTGGCGGCGCTCGGCACGCGGTTCACTTGCCAGGATCTGGTCGGCCGGCACAACCTCGCGGCGGATCAACCCGGCGGTGATCGCTTCGCCCATTGCGCCCGCGCCAATCAGGGCAATACGTAGATCGTCAGGCATATGTTCCTCATTAGAACCGAGAACTGAGAAAGAACTGAGAACTAAGAACTAAGAGCCTGTCTGAAAAGCTGATTCGCGTCGGTCCCACGGCATGCTGGGTGCCCTGATCCACCGGACAGCGCCCCCGGAGTCCCGGCTTCAGCCGGGGTGTGGCCGGAACCGGCTGAAGCCGGGACTCCCGCGCCGGGGCCGTCGCCCCATGACTTCAGACAGTCTCTAAGAACTAAGAATCGGGAACCAAAATTGGACCTCATCCGCGTCTGTTTCTTGCGTCCTGACCCTTTTTCTGCTGATTGTTATGCGGATGACGATAGCATGGAGCGTTGCGCTTGTCAAACCGCTGCAACGGTCAGGCCGCCGGAGTCTGCCGTTTGTATGCCCGAAGGTCATAGTACGCTGCTGGACCGGAGCTATGACCTGCCAGTACCATGAGCCTATAGTAATCGATGCTGTGAAATGTTATACACGAGACGTAAGGAAAACGTTAAGGCTGATCGTCATGGTAATCCATCATGCTTACAGCGGTATAGGAGAACCATACTATGCGTATACAGGTGCTAATCCATTCCTATAAACTTCACTGGTTGCTATCTCGCGTATGTATGCACGGGCTGATACGCCGCCGTCCGGCGGTGTGCCGGCTCCGGTCAGATTATCTCTTGCCGGGCAGTACCCCGTCTGTCTGCCCCATTGCGTATTGGCCCCGTCTGCCACAGGTTGCCTCTTATACCCGGCTAAATTTCCCCATCGTGTCACCGGCAGCGTCCATCCTGTGACTGCCGAACTGCTCCCTGGTTGCCACACACGCTTCTGCACTAGTAGCTAAATTCACACGCTCGGCGCTGGTCTGCGTTTGCAGCCCCGTGTCTGCAAAGCTGACCAACGGGTAACGGTCATCGTCGTGTTCCGATATTCCGTGGGGATGTCGGCTGGATATGCTGTTGCCGTTTTATGGCCCGGTTGCACGTCGCTAGCCAAGGAGATCCGCGAATGAATGCAATTCATACTACCATACGGAACACTGCTCCGCGTTTACGACCGTCATGGCCGGTTGTGCCGGCCTGGTCCCTCTGTGGCGATCTCAGCGTGCAAACGCTGTTGCTGCTGCGGCATCCTGATCCGGAAGCCTTCCTGCCCGCGCTGTCGGCAGTCTATTTGCTGCGTCCCGTGGCATTGTTCTGTGCGATTCTTGTACTGCTGGATGCGGCGCGACAGCCAGATCGTGCCGGTCGCCGCCGGCTGTTTCACGGCGTTGCGCTGCTGTTTGGCGTGGTAACGGCGCTGCTGCATCAAACAGTGCCGATGCGGGAACTCCCGCTGATCATTCCGGCGGTGACGGGGCTGCTTCCCCCCGGCGTTGATTTTGCGGCGGCGGCCCATGCCCTGCATCCGCTGCCGGCGGAAATCCTACAGGAACTGGCAGCACTGCAAGGCCAGACGCTGCTCATGTTCCCGGTGAGTATGCTCTATCTCTGGATCTATCCGGTTACGCTGATCGGGAGCGCGCTCTATTTTCCGCACTATCGGCAGTGGTTGGGCACAACGCTGCGTCTGGGGCTGGATAGCGCGGTGATTGGGGGCGCGGTGCTGGTGCTGCTGGCGGGGGGACTGGCGAGTCTGTTTCACAGCGCATACTGGGACGATAGTCGGTTTCTCGCCATGCTGTACATTGCCGGCATTATTGGCCTGCTCTTTGCGGTAGGCGCGCTCAATACCAATCCGCGCCGGCGTGGGAACCCGTTGATTCTGCTGCTCTTTTGCAGTCTGCTCTGTATTGCCGGCGCTGATGGCATCCGCCTACTGCTGCCGGGACTGCTCGCCGATACGCGCTGGCTGGCGGGCGTGACGCTGGCGTATGCGCTCCATAATCTGCTCTTTGCGCTGGCGGTCTGCCTGGGTACATGGCGTCCACCGCACCTGTTGGAGGCGTCGCTGCCGGTGGCATCGCGGATGGCCTGGCTGGTCTGGACCGTTGTGCCGCGCATCCTGCTGTTTGTGGCAATGAGTGTGGCGTTTGTGACACTGGCAGTGCCACGGGAGTTGATCCTGGCGCTGCTGGCGGTGAGTATCGCGCGCGAGGCATTGATCGCCTACGAGCACCAGCGTCTCTTCCATCTCTTGCACGATGTTCAGGATCAGGCGACTGAGTCCGCCACGCAGACGCGGGCCTACCTATCCCGGATGATCCATGATGTCACCTCACCCATCCAGGGGCTCTGGAATGTGGCGCACTGTCTATCGGAGGAGCCGCTGCGCCAGACATTACGCGCCCAACTGGTGCATCTCGACAGCCTGATTGACCAGTCGCGCTGTTATTTGCAGGTGCGGCCGGCGGCACCCTGCATCACCCGCGTGGATCTGGCCCCCATCTGTGCAGCGGCGGTTCACGCGGCGCTGGAGCGGGCCGATGCGCGGGGAGTGGTCCTCCGCCTGGCTTTCGAGACCGACGATCTGCTGGTGTATGCGGATGCGACCGCAGTGCGGCGGATTTTAGACAATCTGCTGGCAAATGCAATTGCGGTCACGGGCATGGGCGACGAAGTCGAGTTGCGGGTGTATGCTTCGCCATTGGACGGCATGCTGGTGCTGGCGGTGCATGATACCGGCGCGGGGGTGCCGACGGCGCAGCAGGCGCAGATCTTTGAGCCCCGCGTCAGCCTGAGTGGTGGGTCCGGCCTGGGACTGGCGATTGTGCGTGAACTTATTACCATGTTACATGGTACGTACGGTGTTGAGAGCAAGGTCGGTGACGGCAGCATTTTCTGGGTGCGTCTGCCGCAGGCAGTGGAGCGCGGACATAAGGTCGTGAATATGGAGAGGGAACAACGTTATGCCAACTGTGCTTGTTATTGATGACGATCCGACGGTGGTGCTCAGTATTCGCCTGGCGGTGCCGGACTGGACCGTCCTGGCGGCGGAACATGGCCTGGATGGGCTGGACCTGCTACGGCGGCGGCTGGATGAGGTTGATATGATTGTGCTGGATATTACCATGCCCGGGCTGGATGGCTACTGGACCTGCCTGCAGATCCGGGCGCTCAGTCGCACGCTGCCGATCCTGCCCTTTACCGGCGTGGCCGAGGCGGTGCCTTTTCTGCAGGAGCTGGGCTGTGCGCCGGTGCTGCTCAAGCCGGTTCAGCCGGATCGCCTGGCAGAGGAACTGCATGCAACCCTGGGCATGACGCCGGCCCCGGCCGTCAGCGCGGTGCTGAACTTTGCGCAAAAACAGGCCGCTGTCGTGGAGCAGACCGCCCGGCAGAACCATGCGGCGTTACGGGTAGGATTGCTGGCCTCCGCGCGCGTGATTAGCGTGGGCCTGCGCGGGTTGCTGACCGCTGCCGGCGCGCAGGTGCTGCTTGATGCCAACAGCGCTCTGACCTTGCGCCGCACGCTGATGCATATGCGAATTAATCTGCTGGTGGTGGCCGCCGGTGATTATGCCGAGGCTGCGCCGATTGCGGCGGAGTATTCGCTGCCCATGGTGGTTATCGCCTCCACGCTGGCCGAGGGGCTGGCAATCAGCGCCCGGATCGATGAGACGGCAGCGGTGGGCGTGCTGGTCATTACCGATGAACTGGCACCGCAGGCGCTGGCAAAGGTCTTGCGCACCGTGGTAGCCGGGGAGCGCTACGTACCGGCGCGGCTGGCCGCGCCCTTCGCCGGTTCGCCCCTGAGCCCGCAGGAGCAGGCGCTACTGATGCTGGATCTGCAGGAGAGTTCCACCCGCGAGATTGCGCAACGGCTGGGGGTCACGCCGGAGACGGTGCATCACTACCGCACGCGCATGTGCCGCAAGCTGGATGTGGCGGCTCCGGCGGAACTGCGCCACTGGGCCGAGCAGTGGTGGCGCGGGCAACCGGAGCTTGTGTATAGTTGAGTTGACCGGGTTGGCTGGGAAGTAAGCTACACGTAGTACGAATACACACGAAAAGTAGACCACGAAGACCACGAAGTTCACGCGGCGATGGGCGGGTGTTGCGTGGGATTCGTGGTTTTTGGGCGGTATGGAGTTGGATGGCGCAAGCATGGCTTGCGCCATCTCCCGGACGATGTCAGGCATCTGGCGATAGTGTATAAACATTGCCGTTCTTCGGGGATTTGATAATTGCCGGATGTGGTGTATACTAGTTGCTGATTGTGCGGAATTGCCACTGTGATGAACTGGTTGAGTGGTAGTGAGGAGAAACCATCGAGAGGTGGGGATGGTTGCTGGTGAGCGAGTGGGATGTGAGGGTGTGGGAGAGCGGGTGTCATGGTAGGCAGTTTCGCATAACTACACGGTGGAAGCACAAGCATCCGCTCG